>Ga0206935_10013_pt1 | contig 70907 bp, 35 predicted proteins | sample Alteio_BWOrgHeat_13_FD_152924 | JGI IMG/M metagenome (GOLD analysis project Ga0206935, IMG submission 152924) | Enriched cells from forest soil in Barre Woods Harvard Forest LTER site, Petersham, Massachusetts, United States -... | ecosystem: Environmental > Terrestrial > Soil > Temperate forest >...
ATCTGGTCGATTCGCTTTAGACCAGGCCACACCTGCCGTCGACCTGGATTTATTGATCAATTCTGTGTCAGGGAAGCAAACTGTGCGATTTCCAAAGGGAGAACGCATCTTCCCTATCGACTTCACCAGCCTCATCTCGGGCAATCAGAATAGATACCCGTTTGACAACTACGTTGCCGACATCGTTGTATTAGTTACTACGCCGAAGCGGGTAAAGGCTAAGCCAGCACTGACGGAAACCATAGAAGATAATACAGATCCTCTCGCAACTAACTTAGTTGTGAGTGCGAGATATCTTGATAACACTGAAACTGTCGCAATTAGAGAAGATTTCACTGCGTCACTTCCAGGGGTGAAGTTCAACGGTGTGATCACTCAGGATGATAAGAACAAGCTCATGAGCACCGCAATCGGGATGCGAAGAGCAAACAACGTGATCAGCGTTTCAATCATGGTAATGGCAGGCATGCTTGGACTTGCCATCAGCATTATGGGCATGGTCTTGCAAATGACCGCGTCTCCCGGGGAGATCAACCTGGTTCCGTTATCCCTCTGTATAGCCCTGATATTCGGCCTTCCTGCCATGAGGAATGTTCAGCCAGGGGTACCGGGTGTAGGCGTACTCAGTGATTACATAAGTTTTATATGGTCCGAATTTATTGTTTGTAACTCCGCTATCGCCCTGGCGTGGACCTGGATTATTCGCATCAGGAAACGCGTCTAACAAATCGTGACTTGTAGCCAAGCATATCGTAAATATTTACGAAACTTTAGTGGCGCAGGGCCTAACCGTCAGCTCGAGGTATCGGACTAAAGCGTTCGCGGCGACCGGCTGCCTAAGATTTGTTTCCTGATTACTTACTAGTTCAAGCGTCACTCAGGTCTTAGTTACCAGGCGTGAGTTTTCAACCTGCGTATGACATTGTAAAAAAATCCTTACCTTTCGGCCGTTCATCAGGCATTATTGCCGGATAGTTCCCCATGCAGAAGGAGGACGTATGCGCCCATATTACGCAATCTTCAGGAAACCGGTATGTCGAGCGTTGCTCGTCGGGTTAGTGACGCTTGGAGGAGGGGTCGGCACCCGGGCGCAGCAGAGCGGCGGCGAGCAGAAGGCAGATACGACGACGCTGCAGATCTTGATGACGCGGATTGATCAGCTCGAGGCAAGAGTCAGGCAGTTGGAGGCGGATAAGCAGCAGGCTACTGCTGGCACGTCAACCTCGCCTGAGGCTACTTCTGCTGCGACAACTGCAAATCCGCCTTTCAGTTCAGAGCAGCCCGTGGCCGGGACGCCGGCCTCTCAGCAGGAGGAGACGGCTCAGATACCTCCAGTACCCGCGACGGAAGCCGATCAGACCCAGTCGGAAAATGTGATGACGGACAGGATGGACATGAGTAAGACCTTGCTGCGCATCCGGGGATTTGGGGATGTATCGCTACACGGAGATACGCAGAAGGGGGATACGACTACCTTTTCGCTAGGACAACTTGATTTGTTTGTAACTTCGGATGTTTCGGAAAAGTTCAAGTTTCTGAGCGAGATTGTCTTTGAGGCGGGACCTGACAATATCTATGGCTCATACGTAGGGCAGGAGAACACCTTTACCGTAGATATCGAACGGTATCAGATGTTGTATTCCCTGAGCGACTATCTCAATATTTGGGCTGGCCGCGGACATACTGCCATTGGGTATTACAACACGGCGTATCACCACAGCACCTGGCTTCAGACGACAGTGGATCGGCCTCTGCTGTTTCAGTTTGAAGATCGCGGCGGGATACTTCCGGTGCACATGGTTGGGGTATCCGCTTCCGGCATTGTTCCCACAGAAAAACTAGGACTGCATTATGTTGCCGAGGTCGGCAATGGGCGAGAATCGCGCAATCCGCTAGGCGAGGAGCCGGTGCAGAACCAGATATCGGATCTGAATCACAAGGCGTTTAACCTCGCGACGTTTGTCAGGCCTACAGCAGTGCCTGGACTTCAGGCAGGTTTTTCGGTTTATCACGATTTATTGGCTCCGGAAGGCCAGGCCAAAATCGGAGAGACGATTATGGCGGCTCACGCCGTGGTTATCCGTCCGAGGTGGGAATGGCTGAACGAGGTCGTGCTTGATCGCCACGCTCCTGCCGGAAGCTCTGTGGTGTATCACACTCCCGGTTTCTACACTCAAGCGTCGAGACAGTTTGGCGCCTATCGACCCTACTTCCGCTATCAGTATCTGAATGCCCCCAGGAAGGAGCCAGTGTTTCCGGATATTGCGCTCCAGCATGGACCGAGTTTGGGCCTACGTTATGATGCCAGCGAATTTGTAGCGCTGAAGTTTCAGTATGACTATCGATTCCTACGCGACCAGCCGGGAGTCAACGGGCTGACTCTACAACTCGGTTTTACTTTCTGATCGGAAGTTATCAAGAATGCGAAACCGAGTGATATTAACGATAGCTTTGGCCGTTGCCACCTGGCTGCAGGGAGGCGCCAAGACAGGGCCTGGCATTGCAGTGAAGCCAGCCAGGGCGGAGCCGGGAGTGGTTTCTGAGCCGCTGGCTATCGTTGTAAATCACTCGAATCCGGTGGATGATCTATCGCTTGCAGAATTACGCACGATCTTTTTAGGGGAGCGCAGCCACTGGACGAATGGCAGGCGCATCACGTTGGTGATGCGCGAGCCGGGAGACCTTGAGCGGAAGGTCATTGTTCATGATGTCTGCGGCATGACCGAGGATCAACTGAAGATCCATGTTCTCCATGGTTTGTTTACTGGTGAGATATTGGTGTCGCCGAAGATTCTCACTTCACCAGCGGGCGTTCGCAAGTTTGTCTTCAATGTGCCGGGAGCGATTGGCTATCTACGTCTGAGGGACGTGGATGCCTCGGTCAAAGTGATATTCATTGAGAAGCTGCAACCGGGCGACAGGGACTATAAACTGCGCGTACCAGTTCAGGCAGGCAATTGACGTGGCCAAGAAACCAACATCTACGAAGCGTCGCCTGCTCGGCAACGCACTGTCCTTTGTGGACCGTTTCCTGACTGGTGCTTCGCGGCTTGAGCCAATTCTACTGCTCTTTCTGGTCTGCTGCGCTGTTACAGCGGTCGGAGCGTTTGTGATCAGTGATCTGCGGAACGCGAATGCAGATGTGCAGCACATATTCACCAACTCGATCCAGGGACTGCAACGCATTGGGGAGTTGCAATACGATGCGCAGGAGACACGGCGTGCCACGCTCTACGCCCTCACGACGAACGACAGCAATCTGCAGGTGCTGTATGCGGACCAGTCCCGCATCGCGGACCAGCGCGTGAAAGATGGCATTGCGGAATATGGCCGCGAGGGAAAGCAACCCGCTGAGGCTTTACTGGCGAAGCGATTGGACCGCGACTGGGCTGCGTACCTGAATATTCGAGACGAAGTTCTTGCTTCTATTCTTGAGGGGAGCACAAAGGAAGCGGTGGATCTTGATATCTCAGGAGGAGTACAAGCATTCGAGCTAGTTCGGCAAGATCTGAACGAAGTGAAGGCCCTCTACGACGAAGACGCTGAGGAGCGAATTGCAAACCTTGTGGCGACGTCACGAAGATCCTCCTTGAAACTGGTCGGGATTTTCTGTTTCACGTTTCTGCTCTCTCTGGCGGCTGTATGGGCAATTCAAAGAGGACAAATGCTAGGTACCATTCGACTGGCAAACCTGCAGATGGAGTTCGTAGCGTCGGTTTCGCATGAGTTGCGGACGCCGCTTGCGGTGCTGAGTTCTGCAGCGGATAACATCGCGGATGGATTGGTGGAGGGAGATTCTGCTCTGAGGAAGTATGGAGCGGTACTTCAAAACCAGAGCCGTCGCATGAGCAGCATGGTGGACGAGATACTGCTGTTTGCATCCACGGAAGACCGCAAGAATCGCTATGTGATGCAGCGCCTGCAGGTACCACAGATCATTGAGTCAGCGATGGCCGGCGCTGAAAGCCTTCTTCGTGATGCAGGCGTTGCTCTTGAATTGCACTTGCAGCCTAATCTTCCCGAAGTACAGGGCGATCTTGTGGGAATCTCTCAGTGCCTGCATAATTTGATTGGCAACGCGATAAAGTATGGGGGTGACAAAAAGTGGGTTTCTGTTACTGCCTCTGCGAGGCCTGATGAAGGTAAACATGCAAAGGAAGTGCTGATAGCAGTAGCTGATCGGGGAATCGGAGTCGAGCGTTCTGAGCTTGCACACATTTTCGATCCTTTTTATCGCAGTCCTCGTGTGAATGCAGCGCAAATTCATGGAACGGGCCTGGGGCTTTCGCTTGCCAGGAAGATCGCTGAAGCGATGGGAGGAAGAATCTCTGTAGTCAGTGAACTTTCGGCAGGCAGCACATTCACGCTGCATCTGCCCACCGCAGGGGCTGAAGAGGAACGAACGGAGGCTACTGCTTCCAGATCGAGTTCATCACAATACCCATGAACGAAAACATTCTGATCGTTGAAGATGAGCAAGAGCTGTGCATGACGCTGGGAGATCGCCTACGCAGTGAAGGCTACGTCGTCGACTTTGCAGCTGACGGCGCGTCAGGTCTGGACAAGGCCACCCAGTTGCCCTACGACCTGATTGTTCTGGATATCATGCTGCCACTTCGGAGCGGACTGGATCTGTGTGTCGATATTCGCCGAGCAGGAATGGACACGCCTATTCTACTGCTCACAGCGCGCAGTCAAACGGTGGACAAGATTGTAGGACTCAAGCTGGGCGCAGATGACTATGTCACAAAACCGTTTGACACCCTGGAACTGATGGCACGTATCGAGGTTCTATTACGGCGTGGACGAAACAAAATAGAGACGGCAAGCTCAAATCGCCCCGACCAATACAAGTTTAGTTCGCTTGTTCTGGATGTTCGTAAGTCGCGGGTAACGAGGGGTGGGGAGCCAGTTAATCTGACGGCGCGTGAGTTCCAGCTGCTCTGCTATTTCTTTGAGCATCCTGGAGAAACTCTTTCGCGTGAGGAGTTACTACGTGAGGTGTGGGGCCACAGAGGCCGAACATTTACTCGCACGGTGGATGTACACGTGGCGAGCCTCCGTCAAAAACTTGAGTCGGACGTCAAGAAGCCTGGGCTCATCCTCACGATTCCAGGAATCGGGTATAAGCTGCAGGGCTGATGAACCGGATCTGAAGCGATCGCTCTAGGCCCGCAGTGCAGAGACGGCGCGATTGTGAATCTCCTCGGTGTACCAGGTCGGACCGTACGCCTCAAGTAGATCAATCAGCTCAGCCAAGGCTTCTTTAGCAGTGATTGGATGTTGTTTGGGATGGATGGCTAATCCAACGTCTGTTACCGTTTCGATTGGTATCTGCATAGAGCTCATGCGTAGTTCCTCTCTGATTCCTGATTCTCGAATCGCTCAAGAGAGGGAGAGATCATACGGGGGCGATTTTTAAAGCGCCTTCCCTTAGCGGTTCTTATGGTTCATAAGACACTCAATCGGCGGCCATTCCCGTAAAATCTTGTAATTCATATGTAAAATCCGTGTAAGATGTGAACCAAACCCGGAATCCTAGCCGGGTCGCACTCAGAGCGCAAGGCTCATGGCGTGTGAATAAGAGCCGGTCAGCACCGTTCCAGCCCTGCTGGGCAAGGTACGAAGCCAGCCGCGCATTCCATGAAGCGCTTGGTGCTGCACTCTTCTGTTGCCCAATAAAACAACTCAGTTGCAACGTGCCGCCAGTTGAGCATCACCGCGCCCCTTTCCCCCAACCTTAAGGAGCAACCCAGAATGATCTCCCTCGAAATTAATGGCGTTTTACATCAAGTAGATGCACCTGCCCAGGACATGCCTCTGCTCTGGGTGCTGCGAGACATAGTTGGCCTGACCGGAACCAAATACGGCTGCGGGATCGAAGTCTGCGGCGCATGCACGGTGCTGGTCGACGGCGAGCCACAACGTAGCTGCCAGATGGACGTCGGGGAGGCTGTAGGCCGACAGATCACAACGGTAGAAGGTTTGTCAGCAGATGGCAAGAGTCATCCGCTTCAGAAGGCGTGGATTCAGTTGCAGGTTCCGCAGTGCGGCTACTGTCAGTCAGGAATGCTGATGGCGGCCTGCGCCGTTCTACAGAAGCACTCGAATCTGGAGGACTCGGACATCAATGAGATTTCTAATGTCTGCGTCTGCGGAACTTACCAACGAATTCGTGCAGCCATCAAGCTTGCCGCCACGCTGTAAAAGCGAACCCTACCCCAAGGAGCGTTTCACCATGCCTACAAGTTTGATTAGTAACGACCCGCGGGTCGCCGCGGATACCGTCGAATACCTTCCAGCAACTGTGCAGCTGAGCAGGCGCAGGTTTCTGGTCACTGCAACCGGTGGGTTTATGTTTCATTTCTGTCTGTCGGGGCTGAGCCGCTTTGCAAACGCAGCCGCAACGAACACCCAGTTGAACTCCTACATCCAGATCGGAACTGACAGCAGTGTCACGGTGATGTTTGGCGGCTGTGAACTGGGACAAGGCGCCATGTCGGGCCTTGCGCAGATTGTTGCAGAAGAGCTGATGGTCAACTGGTCAACGGTGAAGAGCATTACTGCACCTCCGGGCGCCATTTCGTATATCACCGGCGGGAGCAGCGCCATCAACAACGGATATATCCCCTTACGGAATGCCGGCGCCGCTGTACGCATGATGCTCATTGCGGCTGCCGCGGCGTCGTGGAAGGTTCCGGTTTCTGAGTGTGTCGCGAACCTTGGCACGGTCGTTCATGCACCTACCAAGCGTGCGTTAACTTACGGAGCGCTTGCGGCGGCCGCAGCCAGGCTCAAGCCCCCGGCAACGCCGACATGGACTCCCGATGCGAAGCTTCGACTGATCGGGAAGCCGCTGCAGCGGCTCGACCTTGCCGACAAGGTCAACGGGCGAGCTATCTATGGCATTGATGTCCGCATCCCGAATATGGTCTATGCGGTAGTCAAACACTGCCCGTCGTTAGGAGGCACCCTGGCCAGTACGCCCCGCAATCCGGGCGGTCGGGTTCAGGCTGTGGTTCCGCTGGGTAACGCTGTGGCCATGGTGGCCAGCGACACCTACGCGGCGATGTCGGCCTTTGAGGAAGCAAATATCAAGTGGACTGTGCCGGCTTCGTCCGCGCAGATCGACAGCACGGTCTTTGCCACCGAGGCAGCGACAATTGTGGCTAATGGTCCCGTGGTAGATGCAGAGGTGATCGGGCATGCGACGACTGCTATGTCCACCGCCGCCAGGACACTGAACGCAACGTATAACTTTCCCTACCTGGCTCACGCCTGCATGGAGGTGCTGAACTGCACCGTGAACCTTACTGCGACGACCTGCGAGATATGGGCTCCGACGCAGGCGGCAGCCTGGGTGCAATCAACTGCAGCGGCTCTGACCGGCCTGTCTCCAGCGAGCATTACCGTGCATACTACGTTGCTTGGAGGAGGTCTGGGGCGCAAGATCGAGCAGGACTATATTGCGCAGGCGGTGCGGGTGGCGATGGCCATCAAAAAGCCGGTGAAGCTGACCTGGCCGCGGGAAGAAGACTTCGGCAAGGATATGTACCGGCCGATGGCTGTCTCATACATGAAAGCCGGGCTGGATGCGAAACATAACATCGTGGCTTGGCAAAACCGCATCGTGTCACCGTCGATTCTGGCACAAAGGGGCTGGGTAGCGGCAGGCGCTGAAGATGGTCAGTCGACCGAAGGCGCAACAGAGCTGCCCTACGCCATGCTCAACCGGCTGGTGGAGTACGGGCCGCACCCCGCGCCAGTGCCGATTGGCTTTTGGCGTTCGGTGGGCCATTCGTACAACGCGTTTGCGGTGGAGAGCTTTATCGATGAGCTGGCTCATCTGTCTGCGGTCGACCCGTATACCTACCGGCGCCAATTGCTGATCAACAACCCGCGTTATCTAAAGGTGCTGGATACGGCAGCTGAGCTTGGCGGCTGGACTGCGGCGTTGCCAACGGGTCATGCGCGAGGCATCGCGATTGCAGAGGCGTTTGGTACTGTTACGGCCGAGGTTGTGGAGATATCGGGAGCTTCGGCGACGGGACTGAAGGTGGTGAGTGTGGCTTGTGCGGTTGACCTGGGACGCGCAATCAATCCGGATTCTGTCACAGCGCAGATGGAGGGTGGGATTGTCCATGGTCTCGGGTCGGTATTGTGGGGGCATGTCACCTTCACAAACGGTGTAACCAGTGTGCGGAATTTCAACACCTATCGCATGGTGCGGTTGTCGGACATGCCAAAGATTACCGTGTCGATCATACCCAGCACCAACGCTCCGTCGGGCGCTGGAGAACCAGGGGTACCTCCGCTAGGGCCTGCACTCGCCAATGCATATTTCAAGGCTACCGGCATCCGGGTGCGCACTCTTCCCTTCTTCCCGGCGGCGAGCAAGATGAGCGACGGCTAGACAACAGCGGCCTCGAGCCACAGGCATCCGGCTATGATCGATCGGGCCGTTGAGTGCAGCGGCGCTACCGGCCTCATTGCGCTTGCGCAAATAGCGTGCGCTTCAAATAGTTTAGTGTCTCTCGTTGAGCATCCAGTGAGTTGATTCGAGGCGAAATGAAGCGTCTCAGATTCCCGTTGTGCCTTGTTCTGGCGTTGTCTCTGGTAGTTCCGGCGCACGCTGAGAAGCCCGAGTCTGCGTATAAGGCAGGTGCTAAAGCTGAGGCGAAGGGGAATCTTGATGCAGCTTATGAGGCCTACAAGAGGGCCCACAACCTGAAACCTTCCGACTCGAAGTACATGGCGGCTTATCTGAAAGCCCGCGACTATGCCTCGGCGGCGCACATCCAAAAAGGCGAAGAACTCCGCGATGTATATAAATTGCCTGAAGCGATGGCGGAGTTTCGCCACGCTGCAGAGATTGACGCAAGCAACTTTGCGGTGCTCAAGGAGATCCGTCGCACCGCCGATATGCTCCAAAAGCAACAAGCCGCGGAAAATCAGCCTGCTCAGATCAAAGCGGAGATATCTGCATTGGAGAAAGCCGCAGGAAATGCGGCTGGGCCTGTGACGTTGAACCTGAGCTCGAATGTCCCAGTGACGCTGCATCTGGCTACGACAACAGACGTGGTCTACAAAACGATCGGTAAGCTGGCCGGCATCAACGTGCTGATCGATCCGGACTACAAACCGCAGAAGATCAACTTTGAGTTGAAAGATGTGAGCCTGCACGAGGCTCTTGCCATGATCGCGCTGCAATCGAAGACGTTCTGGCGACCGATTTCACCGAACACGATCATGGTTTCTTCTGACAACGGCGGCAAGCGGAAAGAGCTGGAGCAGAATGTGATGATGACGTTCTATTTGCGTAATGCGGCTACTCCGGCAGAGCTTCAACAGGCAGCAGCCACGCTCAAGAGTATTCTCGATATCAATCGGATCCAGACTACTCCAGAGCAGCGGTCGCTGACGCTGCGCGGAACCCCGGATCAGATGATTCTTGCGCAGAAGCTTCTGCAGGATATCGACAAGCCGAAGGCTGAGGTGATGATCGAGATCGCGGTTCTGGAGGTAAGCAAGGGTAAGTTACGGACACTGGGAGTGAATCCACCAACCAGCATAAGTGCGACGCTGAATCCTACTATTACGGGAGACAATTCGACAGGATCGACTGGCGGTTTCACATTAAACTCACTGGCTGCGCTAACGGCGAACAACGTCGTGATTTCGATTCCGAGCGCGTCCCTCTCGGTCCTAATGTCGGACAACAACACCAAGGTGCTTCAGAAACCTCAGATTCGCGCTATGGACAGTGAAAAAGCAACGTTGAAGATCGGAGATCGCATTCCGATTGCGACGGGGTCGTATCAGAGCGGTATCAGCAATGGTGTCAATACTCAGTTTCAATACATCGATGTTGGCGTTAACATCGACATCGTTCCTTATGTTCATTCGAATCGCGAAATTACGCTGAAGATGTCGCTGGAGATTTCTTCTGTGACCGGGGAACAAACTATCGGTGGAATTACGGAACCTACGATTGGACAGCGGCGAATTGAACATCAGGCGCGGCTGGCTGACGGAGAGGTGAACTTGATTGGGGGGCATTCTTCAGGATTCAGAGACCCACTCTATGAGTGGATATCCCTGGTTGACCAAGATTCCAATCCTGAAGTACCTTTTTGGGCAGGAAAACAAAGACAAGCAGCAGAGCGAGATCGTGTTTGCGATCACTCCGCATATCGTGCGGTCGAATGAAATAACCGATGACAACATCAAGATGGTGGACATCGGTACGGGAAGTTCTGTGACCTATCGGCCAATCGACTCGGGTGGTGATAGCGCCATTACACCTCAGCCCGGCAGGCCTGCGGTGAGCCTGCAATCGCTACCAGCAAAGCCAGCAACGGCACAAATCCCTCCTGCTTTGGCGCCGGTCAGGCCTTTGTTGTAGGGGCTGTCAGCGGTCGACCATGACTTGTGGTGATGGGCTCAGTTCTGGGGTGTAGATGGGCTCTGCGTAGCGTTCATCTTTTTGCGTTGCTCGAACAGATTTTGCATATCGCTGATTCGGTTCTGCAGTTCTTTTGCCGCAGGCGTTTGCGAACTGGTGTCAGAACCGGACGCGGGCTCTGTGGCGGCGATGTTGGCTCCGGTTGCCGTTGCATTGTCCTGGGCAGGTACAGACGTTGGCGTGATGGGTAGTTTCGATATTGAATCGGCTGGGGCTTCGTCTGCTTTTGGAGGACTGGACGGGGCATTTGAGGCATTCGAATCAGCTGAGCTTGGGGTTCCGACAGGGTTACCACTGTCGTTCGCCGCGGATTCGACCTTATCAGGAACAGGTTTGTCTGCAACAATCTTTTCGGCTGCGAGGGCCGGCTCGGGACCGCTTGGGGTGGAGTCAGTGTCGTCTGCAGGCGTGGCTGCAGGCCTGCCTGAATTTCGGCTTGCCATCCACGCTCGGCGCGCTGGAGTCATGAGGAGGCCTGCAGGCGGCACCGGGCCTTTGCTGTCTTTCGTGTCTTTGGTACGAGCCATGAGGAGAACGGTCTGGATTTTCTCCGGAGCTATGTTCGAAGACTGAATTACAAAGTCCAGTTCTGTAGAACTTAGTAGTGCGTCCAGTACGTCCCGCGTCGGCCCTGGGCCGAGCGCGATATAGGTTCGCGTCTCCGCAGAACCTGACGGGACTTCGATCTCTGCGCCGATACAGAGATGCACTGCAGCCAGAACACTGGCAAGGGTTGAATTTTCTGCGGCAATGGTGAGCTGATTCCCCTGGCAAGTTACCTTGGGAGGCTTGGGGCTCATCTCGGCAGGCCGCTTGCGTGGCTGTGGAACAGTGTCTTCATTCTGCACTGTCTCCGCAACAGCATCTGTTGATGACGGGGCCTGCAGAGGCAGATTCTGAGCTACGAGAGCGGACGCAGAAAGAGCAGCCAAAAGACCGCTGGAAAAAAGTCGATTTGTCAGATACTTTGCCAAGACCCACCCCGTCTCTTGTCGTGTCTACGCCCTAATCGCTTGCCGTAGAACAGGCCAGCCTTTCGTTTTCGATTGGCAGATCGATATCAAAGTGCTCAAGTTTTCGTTCGATGGACTTACGCTTCCATAGTTCGTAAATCACTGGGTATACCAGCAGTTCCAAAAGGAACGATGTGAAGATTCCTCCGACCATCGGCGCAGCAATTCTCTTCATAACATCTGAGCCCGCCTCAACCGACCACATGACCGGCAGCAAGCCAACGCAGGTTGTGGCAAAGGTCATGAACTTGGGGCGAAGTCTCTTGGCGGCGCCGTAGATGATCGCTTCGCGAAGCTCTTCGATTGACCGGAGCCGGTTTCTCGCTCTCGCATCTTCATATGCCATATCGAGGTAGAGAAGCATGAATACGCCAGTCTCCGCATCAATGCTGAGGAGGCCGATAAGGCCCACCCAGACTGCGACGCTCAGGTTGTAGTTGAGCAGATAGAGGAGCCAGGTTGCGCCTACCGCAGAGAACGGGACCGCCAGCATGACGATCATGGTCTTGCTTAGAGAGCGGGTGCTGAGATAGATAAGTACGATAACCAGCGCGAGCGTGACCGGAATAGCTATGCGCAAGCGCTGATTGGCGCGCTGCATGGATTCGTATTGACCGCTCCACGCGATGACAAAACCGGGGGGCACGTTGATTCTTGCACGCAGGAGTTTACCTGCTTCAGCAATATAGCTGCCTGGATCACGGCTGACGAGGTCAACGTAGACATAGCTAGTGAGCATACCGTTTTCGTCGCGGATCATGGCTGGGCCGCTGTTGATACGGACGGTGGCCAGTTCTCCGATCGTTATCTGACGCTGCCCTCCTGTGGGCACAACAATGCGGCTCAGCGCGTCGATACTGCTGCGGAAATCACGCATGTAGCGGACGTTAACTGCGTAGCGCTCGGGGCCGGAGAACACGGTCGTGACGTTGTCGCCACCAATGGCGCTCTCGATCACCTGCTGCGCTTGATCGACACTGATCCCGTAACGGGCCAGTTCTTCGCGTCGCCACGTAATGTCAATGAAATGTCCGGTATTGGTCCGCTCTGCGAATACTCCACGCGTCCCGCCGACGGAAAGTAAAGTGGCTTCGACTTGATTGCCGAGTTCTTCTATGGTTTTCAAGTCGTGACCAGATATCTTCAAGCCAACCGGAGTACGGATGCCACTTGCAAGCATGTCGACGCGGCCCTTGATAGGCATAGTCCATGCGTTACTGACGCCGGGCACTTTCACGGCTGCATCCATCTCGCGGATCAACTCTTCGGAAGAGATGGTTTCAGGTGTGAAATGGCGTAGTAAAGGGCGCAACCATTCAGGAGACCAGGATGTATACCATGTGTCAACGCGACGCCATTCGGAACGAGGTTTCAGCGTGATCACCGTCTCGAGCATCGAGAGTGGCGCGGGGTCAGTAGGAGTTTCAGCTCGGCCTGCCTTGCCGAGTACACGATCTACTTCTGGAAACTCCTTTAGGACTGAATCGGTCGCCTGCAAGATACGTTGCGCTTGCGCGATGGAGATGCCGGGCATTGTGGTTGGCATGTACAGCAATGTGCCTTCGTCCATGGGAGGCATGAATTCAGAACCGAGCGAAAGAAATATCGGGATAGTGACGATGATCAGGATTGAGGCTGCAGCGAGAACTATCCATTTGAAGCGCAATGTCCATGCGACGACGGGCGCGTAGATACGAGTGAGAAAGCCGCTGATGGGGTGCTGTTCTTCGGGACGAATTCGTCCGATCAGCAGTGTGTTGGTTAACGAACAAAGCCAATAAGGACGGAAGGAAAAAGCCCTGACATTGGCGAGCAACAGACGCAGCGCCGGATCGAGTGTAACAGCGAGAAGCGCAGCCACGATCATCGCGAGCGACTTGGTATACGCAAGCGGCTTGAACATCCGCCCTTCCTGAGCTTCAAGAGCAAAGACAGGCAAAAAGGAAACCGCAATGACCAGAAGCGCGAAGAAGGTTGGACCTGCTACTTCTTTTACCGCTGCAAGAACAACGTCGCTCTGCCTGCCCGGACGACGAGCCTTGTCCCATTGCTCGAGTCTCTTGTGGGTCTGCTCAACAACGACGATGGATGCGTCGACAAGCTCACCGAAGGCGATCGCCACGCCGGCGAGAGACATGACGTTAGCGCTGATGCCAAGCATTCGCAGGGGGATGAAAGCGAGCAGAACTGCGACCGGCATGGTCACGAGTGGAATCACAGCACTGGGAAAATGCCAGAGAAAGATGAGGATGATCAGGACAAGGGTAACGACTACTTGGAGGATGGTGATCTGGACACTGCCGATGGTGCGATGAATCAACTCGGAGCGATCATAGATGGGAATAATCTTCACCCCCTGGGGCAGGGCCGGTTCAATCTCTTTGAGTTTTGCTTTAACGCGGTTAATGACCTGGAGCGCATTCTCTCCGCTTCGCATGATGACGATGCCGGAGACAGCCTCCCCGGCGCCATCCAGGTCCGCCACTCCGCGGCGCAGATCGGGGCCCATGACGACCTCGCCCAGATCGCGAATTCGAACTGGTACTCCCTCCGTGGGAGAAGCTACGACGATGTTGCTGAAGTCATCGAGGGAGGTGGCGTATCCACGGCCACGAACTATGTACTCCGTCCCGCCGAATTCGAGGAGGCGTCCGGAAGTCTCGCCGTTCCCTTCGTGAACTGCCGCAACGACCTGGCTCATAGAAATGCCATAACTACGCAGACGATTGGGATCCACGTTGACCTGGTACTGACGCGTGAACCCACCGATTGGAGCGACGGCGGAGACGCCTGGAACAGAGCGGAGGTAGTAGCGGATGTACCAGTCCTGATAGGAACGAAGGTCGGCGAGAGTATGCGTTCCAGTTGTGTCAACGATGGCGTACTGAAAGACCCAGCCGAGACTTGTTGCGTCAGGACCTATCTGTGTTTTTACTCCATCGGGTAATTGCGCTTGTACTGCCGAGAGATACTCAAGGGTGCGCGAACGTGCCCAGTACAGGTCTGTCTGATCATCGAAGACGACGTAGACGTATGAATATCCAAAGTCAGAGACTCCGCGCACGGTCTTCACGTGAGGCGCGCCTACTAACGCTGTGACGATGGGATAGGTGACCTGGCTCTCAATGATCTCGGGGCTGCGCTCCCAGCGGGAGTAGACGATGACCTGAGTGTCGCCGAGGTCGGGAATGGCATCAAGGCGGATCGTAGACATGCACCAATAGCCTGCGACGCAACAGAGCACTACGGCAATGAAGACTGCAGCTTTGTATCGAACGGAGAAATCGATGACGCTGTCGATAATCCGGTTATTGAACCGGTCACTGATGGGGCCGATGAGGCTATCCGAATCAGCTGGCCCCATCCTTCCACTCATGGCCGCGCCCCCGCGTGTGGCAGCGCCTCTGCGATTTGGTCCGATGATCTTCCATTGGCCGAGTGAGAGAGGCCTCCGCCAGTTGTATGCATTCGGCTTTCAGAGTCGATGAGGAATGTGCCGGCGGATGCGATAAGTTCATCGCCGCTCAGGCCTTTGACGATCTGTACACGGTCATTGAGTTGCCAGCCGGTTTCCACTTCGCGTGGTTCAAAGATGCCTGCGGATGTCTGCACGAAGACCCGCTTAGTCACGCCGGAATCGACAACAGCATCGGAGGGAACGGTGAGACCAAGAGGATGCGTGATTTGTAATTCAACGTTGACGAACATGTTTGGCCTCAAGCGAAATCCGGGATTGGCCGCTTCGAGTTTTACGGTAAGGGTGTGGCTGACAGGATCCACCTCGGGCAGCACATTTGTTATATGTGCCTGGAGTCTTTCGCCAGTGTCGGGAAGAATGACATTGGCTGTGGCTCCGGGAGTAAGAGAGCGTGCATCCCGGCCAGAGACCTGAGCGAGTATCCACACCTGGCTGAGGTCGGCGATGGTGTAGAGATCGATGTGACGCTCAAAGCGCAGGCCGGGAGAAATGTTTCTGGTAAGAATGAACCCGTCGACGGGAGACACGACATACACGTCTTCAGGAATCTTCCGGGTCTGGCTAAGCTCAGTGATCTGCGCATCGCTCATGCCCAGATTGCGCAGACGGTCTGCGCGGGCCTGTGCGCTGGCTGCGTTTGGCGTGGGAGCAGTATTTTCTTTCATCGCTACAGGCGGGGCGCCTGGTGCGCGTTCGTTTGCCGATAGATATCCGCCCACGGTTGTAAGAAACTCCGGAGAATAGACCGTGGCCAGCCGCTGATCTCTGATAACACGACTGCCGACAGCATCATTGTGGGTCTCTTTGACGTAGCCATCAGTACCGAAGTTGATGCGATAGGTTCTCGTCTCGTCGGCAGCGACTCTGCCGAATGCAAGAACTGATCCTGAGCCTGAAGAGGCGGTCACTTTGGCCAAGCGAATACCGTAGAGTTGCTGAGTCGCAGGACTGATGTGAAGGGATCCCAAGGTGGCACCTCCGGAGGTGGACATATCCCTGGCTAGATCTTCTGCATAAATAGGCGTCAACTCCATCCCGCAATCCGGAGCAATGCCTGGCTTGTTAGAACGATAGGATGGGTGCATTGAATCTACATAGAAGAGAGGCCGTCTCGTTGCGACGGCCTTGCCTGATGCGCGGAAATACCCAAAGGCGAACCCAACGACCAGGGCTGCAAGCAACGGCACTAGATAGAGTGTTTTCCTGATCACACGCCTCCTCTGTGCTAACGAACGGTCTTCACCGAGGCCGCAGCTACGCCGGGTTTGGCGGTGGCTGCGGCATCCAGATCAGCCTTGAGGAACAGCTCGTCTGGCAATTTGGGGTTGACTTCAACTTTCTCAACCGTGATCTGCTCGGACGCAGTGGGCAACGGCGCACTGCCAGGAGCAGTCTTCAGGTTCAGGACCCGGGTCTCAAGGACGAAAGGAATCTTGAGGCCACTGGCTGTATGGAAGTCGCGATAGTAGATCTCGACCTGGTGATACTTGCCGTCAAGTCTTCTCGGTATTCCCTCGATCTTGACATCGAGGAATGTAGCCGAATCAATCCAGAGATTAGTTGTTCTGCCGTTCTTCATCGTCAACTTTAGCTTGTAGGTGTCATGCCCTTCGATTTTTTCGGTGCCGGCTAGTTCAATTGTTGTTCCTTTGGCGGCGTAGTCAACAAGCGGGCCGTCCAAATCGAATTGCACCGATGCCGATTTCATCTCTTCTTCGGTGTAGGGCTCCACTTCACGGCGATTGAGAAACGGACGCAGTTTCCAGCCCGTGTTGCCGTCATAGACTTGAATCGCTGTCTGGTTGTTGAAATCGATTTCGATTCTCTCTTTACGGGGACGCTTCAGGTCCATCACAAATGGAAGCCGTACCTGCTCGGCCGGCCTTGGAGGCGGCATGTAGTGGCCGTCTTTGCGGCCGGGGATGGCGAGAGTGCTTCGCCTGTTGCCACCCGCTTCCATCTTGCCGGTCATGGTCATCGCTTGCACCGATCGCCACGCCTGCAGGCCGCCGCGCGCGGCTACGTTCCGGTCTGCAATCTCGGCGGCGGTTAGTTTGGCGATGGGCTGGGCTACAGGCGCGGCCTTTTCCGAAGCCATAGCACAAGAGCTAATCACAGCAGAAAGAATCCAGATTTCAATTACCTTACGAAACATCGTTCTCTCCTCGATCTCCCGGTTTACCCGGATGCTTCCGCTCATTCATCAGCCGCACATCAGCGAACGTAAAGACCATCCGCTCGGAATTTGCCAATCACGACACTTACGCGATCTCCCGGCTTGACGACGCTTCCCTTGTTGGAAAAGACCATCCAATAGGACTTCCCTGCTTCGGGCGGACTGCTCTGACGCAATTGACCAACTTTTTCCATAGTCGGAATCTCGAGCTTTACGCGTGCCTGCTCATCAATCAGAGCAGGGTTAGCCTTTTTGTCATTGAGCTGCGCCGCCTTCGTCGCGTCGAGCACATAGTAGGTGAAACGGATCATCTGCCCTGACTCAACGGCCTTGACGTCCAACGAGTCAACGCCCCACTCAAGCTGATAGTGGTCTCTGGCGTGCCCCGACATCGAAACCGTCCGGCGCGACGCCGTCGTCTGTTTGACCTGCGAAGATGCGGGAGCCTTATGCGCGGCTGGTGTCTGTGCGCCTGGAACCTGAGTAGACGAAGCTTGAGCTACTGGGGTCGGAGTGGACGGAGCCTGCGGCGCAGCCGGCGTTTGACCTGAGGCCGGAACAGCGACAAAGCCAACGGAGAGAAGGCACGCGAGGAGTGACCTGTTATCTGGTGAAGCGAAATTCCTGAACATTCAACTTCTCCCCGTTCTTTGTACTTCTCCGGTCCTCGAACGAACTTGCAAACTGCTGGCTGGCTGCCTGCCAGAAATGGAGGGTAGTGCAAGTGCTGCTGGTTGCGTCAAGCTGCCTGTGAATTCTTCACGGGCAGCTTGACGGTTATGGCCGATGTTGAGCAACGCAGTCATCCTGTGCTAGTTGCCAACCAGCGGTCCTGTCTGCGGACTTCCTGTCGCGTTGTCGGTAAACCTTATTGTTCCAGGGTGAGGCGTCGCGCGCGCTGCTGCGTTTCCGTTGTTACTGTACTTCACGCCGACGGTGCAGGTGGCGCCCGGTGCAAGAGTTGCGCCGGTGCAGGCATTCTGACCTGTTGCCACAGTGAATCCCCATACCCCGCCTCCACCCGTGCCCGAACCTAGCACTACTACTCCGGTAACAGTCACCGGAGTAGTGGCCGAGATATTCGTGAGGGTAACCGTGCCTGTCGCAGCCGTGTTGTTGCCCGTCAGCGTAATCATCAACGGATTTGGCGTGACCGAGACGGTGCCAGGTGTGAGGCCCGTGCCGGTAAGCGTTACTGGTGAGCCGGTGACAGCTACGTTTCCGGCGATAGTCAGAGTCGAGCTGACCAGGCCAGCCGCAGTCGGCTTGAAGACGATGTTGATGGTGCAGGTGTTGCCCGCGGTCAGTGTTGCAACGCAGGTGCCTCCCGCCCGTGAGTAAACGGTGGAAGAGAAGGTGAGGCCGATTCCGGTCAGCGTTGCGCCGCCGGTGTTATGCAGCGTCAGTTGCTGCGCTGGGCTGGTCGTTCCCACGATGACGTTCCCGAAGCTCAGAGGGCCACCGGTTACACTTGCGACTGCTCCGATGCCCGTTCCGGTAAGCGCTACTGGTGATCCGGTGACAGTTACACTTCCGGTGATCGGCAGGGTCGAACTGACCAGGCCAACCGCCGTCGGCTTGAAGACGATGTTGATGGTGCAGGTTGCGCCCGCGGCCAGTGTCGCTCCGCAGGTGCCTCCCGTCGCTCCAGCCGGTCGCGTGTAAACACCGGAAACAGCCGGACCAACGGTGATTCCCGTCAGCGTTGCACCGCCGGTGTTATGCAGTATCAGCTGCTGCGCTGAACTGGTTGCTCCCACGGTGACATTCCCGAAGTTGAGCGGGCCACCGGTTACGCTTGCGACTGCGATGGTCGGAGGAACAAACTCGAATGCCCCGATGTCGACCTTGTTATTGGTCTTCCTTGGCGTACCGAGAATGTCCACGGTCGGCGCTTCGTTGTAGTTTGCCGTCGCGGTGTTGGGAATCTGACCAATGGCATTGGTAGATGCCGAGGTCAGCTCGTAGTTTCCGTTGACAGTCCCTGGGCCGGGCAGCGCCTGACTGTTGGAAGCGAGCGTCGGGTTCGAGAGGCTGAGCGGGCCGTATGTCATGTTGATCCAGTTGTTACCCTCGTCTACGGTCGCCGCAGGCGTGAGGCTGAAGACCGGGTTGGGCACTGTTGCATCGGAGATGCCCGGAGGAACTGCGTATCCCATTCCGCCATTCTCCGGCGGCACGTGAGAGCCATTGCAATACAGGCTCGCCAGGTTCGGGTTGCCTGTTTTCAGTCCCGCTCCCGTATAGCCGCCGCTGTTGTCGGTCAGGATCGAGTAAGTCGGGTTCAGAGTGACCGTACTTGAGTGGTTGGTTGGTCCTGTATCGCCGCGGACGCCGATGTCCCAGTAGATTGCGCCGTTTACGCATTGGCCGGTGCTTGCCTGGCTCAACTGAGGCACGAGAGTCACCACGTTCTGCTGGCTCTGTAGCCCGTTGCCTGGGACAGGCGTCGTAATGTTGAAGGCACGGTTCCCGTAGAACAGGTCGTTCGCGATCAGCGGAATCGAGAACTGTTTGCAGTTGCCGGGGCTTGTGAAGTGGCCGGCGGGGCAGGTGATCTGTGTTGCCCCCAGCCCGGCGGTCAGGTTGGCGGTATTCTGCATGACCACCAGACCTGCCGGCTGCTGCGCCGTGCAGACCGTCGACGTGCCGCAGCTTGGCGGTGGCGTGCTTGCCTCGGGTGCGCCGATCGTATTGAAGAGCACTCCCGCGGTGGCCGTGGTGTCGTTGGATGCGATGGTGTTGTTGATGATGTTGACGTTGAGAGCATCCTGCAGGGACATGCCGCCACCGTCCCAGCCGGCTACGTTGTTGGCGATGATGTTGTTGGTGACACTGACCGAATTCCAGCTCGCCGGATTCCCAGGCAGACGCGTAATTTCAGTACCGTTGATCGTCTGCAGCCGGATGCCGCCGCCGCTGCCGCTCTCTGCCGTGTTGCCCATGATCACGTTGCTGTCGATCACGAGGTTAGGACCAGTACCGTCGCTAAGACCTGGGGCGCAGTCCACGTCCGTCGTCGAACCGCACTCGGTGCCGGGCGGCGAATTCGGAGGCGTTCCATCGGGAGCCGCGCCCAGTACAGCGATGCCGCCGCCGTTGGTGGGAAGTGAGATGTTATTGCTCTGGTTGAAGAGAATCCAGTTGTGGGAAATGGTTCCGTTGTAGATGAACCCTTCGTGGACGAGTCCGCCACCGTCGCCCGTGCTCAGGTTACCGCAGACCCAGTTGTAGTTGAAGTTGTAGTAATCAGCTCCCGTGCAGAAGGTCACGCCGCCTGCTGCAGAAGGAGAGGCCGAGAAGAGTTCGTCGCCGTAGGAAGAGTTCGCGGTAACCGAGTTGTTGTGCACGTTGACGTGCTCGTCAAAGAGGAAGGGCAATTCCCTGCCTGCTACGTCGAGGACGGCGTCCGGAGACTCACCCTGGCCGACGTTGATGCCGCCGGAGAGTGTGCCCGCGTTACCGTAGATGCGGTTGTTGGAGATCTCCAGGTACTGGTTCCAGGCGTGGACGAAGATGCCGCCGCCACCCTGCGAGCTGTTGGTAATAGTCAGGCCGTCTATGCGGGACGGGTTGCAGAAGAAGTTGCTGGGGAAACTGAACGTGGTGCTTGTGCAGTCCTGGGCGGTGAGCGGACGAGACGTTGCCGGGAAGTCGCCTTCCGTTCCTGCCGCGCCGCCGCCGCTGCCGTCGATGCTCTGGGTTTCGCCTTTGCCGAGAACCGTGATTCCTGCGCCTTCATAGGCGCCCATCAATGATGGCTCCTGGAGAAGCTCGGCAAGGTTACCGTTTAGCGTGGTATCCCAGCCGACGATGCCTTCAAGAGGCAGAGGATCTACTGCACCCTGCATCGTTGGCGCGCAGGTGTACTGAGGATCATATGCGTTGCCTGAGGCGAGAAGGCTGCCATTGGTAGCCAGTCCAAAGAGGCAGTTGACCTGGCGGCGCCAAGGGTCCATTTTGCCTGAGGGATGTGTGTTTGCGTTGATGGTGACAGAGGCCGCGCCGACGCCCTGCAGGCGGACAGGCTTCCACATGAGGACCATCTCGTTGTAGACGCCCGGAGACACCATGATCAGGTCGCCCGGCGATGCTGCGTCGATGGCAGACTGGATTGCGTTGTTGGTTGCGTTCTCGCCTGCGACGACTGTGGGTGCCTTGCCGCCCACGGTGACCGTGACTGCATCGATCGACTGTTGGCCGTTGCCGTTCGTAATGACAAGTTGACCGCATGTCGTAGCGGTGCTCACCCCACGCTGCTGCATGGTGCACGGCGACTTGGAGCTGGCCAGGCTGGGTACGGTGACCACAATGGTGGAATCCGCCCAGGACTCGATCGGTGCATTGATACCGCCAATGGTCACGGTGCCCCGTGGTCCTAAGCCGTAGTGCCGGGTCAGGAATTTCTGGTTGAATGGCGCCGCGGTTGCCTGCGGTCCGCTGTAAGCCGGGTTCGGCACCTGCCTGTCCCCGAGCGCGGTGATAGTGAGCGTGTTGCCTGCGCTGATGACCGCGGCTCCAGTGGCTAGCGTACCGCCAGACGGAGGCGCTGCAAACGTTACCGTTGGCGCAGTTGTGTATCCGGTGCCGCGGGCGGTTAACGTTACAGAGGTGACTGAGCCAGTGAACGCAGCAGTTGCCGTCGCTTGCACACGACCCGTCACAGCAGGCGGGGCGCTGAGTCTCACCGCTGGGGCGCCAGTATAGCCGAAGCCGCCTCTGGTGATGTTTATGGCGACCACAGTGCCGGAAATCGTTGCGGTCGCCGTCGCGGTCGTGCCAGTCGTCGGTGCGCTGAAGGTTACGGTAGGCGCGCTGCTGTAGCCTGAGCCGGGGCTGGTTAACGTGACCCCAGTCACCTTGCCTACATTTGGAGCAGTGGTGCCGATATGAGCCACGCCTGTTGCGGTCGTGCCACCTGGGAGCGTCGGCGCACTGAAGGTTACGGTGGGAGCCGCAGTGTAACCCGAACCGCGATTAGTAAAGGTCACGGCGGATACCGCACCTGAAATCACCGCAGTCGCTGCGGCCCCGCTGCCCGCACCGGCCACGACGGGTGTGAAGGTCACGTTGGGCGCTACCGCGTATCCGCTGCCTGGGTTGGTGACTGTCGCCGACGCTACAGAGCCGCTCAGTACCGCGGTTGCCGCCGCGCCGCTGCCGCCGCCGCCGGTAATCGTCACCGCCGGTGCTGTGAGGTAGCCTGCGCCGTTGTTGGTAAGTTCAACCGCGGCAATTGAGCCGACAGTCGTACTTCCCGAGGTCCATGGTCCCTTGCCGTCACCATCTACCTCCGCGATAGCTGGCGTTTGATCAGGGTAGTTGCAATCGGGCGGGTTATAGCCCTCGGCGAAGGCAGCAGTCGGAACCACGGGCGTATCCATGTACTGGGTCTGCCCGGGCATGTATGGAATCTCGTAGCAGAATTGGCTGTACGAAGGATTGAAGTAGGGATCAGGCGTCGCGCCCGAGCCCGGATCGTTCATGCAGGCGACCATCATCGTCGGCGCATATCCGGTAGGGTTCGGCGGATTCACTTCCCATGTGGAGTAGTTCAGTCCGTTGTAGGTACCCCATTGATCGGAGTAAACACGTTCAACTTCATTACCCGCGAAGTCCTTGATGGATACCGGCAGATTGGGCACTGCGAACTTCTCGCCGAACTGCGGCGAGAAGGGATCGAACTCAGAGGAGAGATCGTCGAGAATGAACCCGGTGAAGTGTGCCGCAACATGGGTCGAACTGAAGACCCAGAACTTCGCGAGCGCCGATGTCTGGTCAGTGAGGGTGACTTCCTTACGATCGCAGAGCTTGCGAGTTGCGCCGGCGAAGGGCGCCACTTCAGCCGAGCCGGGGAAGAGGCTGATGTAGTCGGGAACGACGCGCGACGCTCCTACGCAGGGCCAGAAGACCTCGACACTGCCTGTATCACCTTCGGAAGAGGGAAAGGTATCTCTGCCCAGCGCGTTGGTTGGATTCTGGCCATTGTTGACGTTATAGGCGTAGAGCACAGAAGCCTGGTCGGGCAGGATAAAGATGTCGCCGAGGCCGCCGAACTCCTGAATGACCGGTGCGATGTAGTTGTCGCCGATCAGGATGTTCTTGTCTTCCTCCTTGACCAGCTCATAACCGGGCGGCGTGATCATTTCGACGACATACTTGCCGGCCGGAAGCATGTGAGTACCGTCACCAGTGGGATTCGCAACGCAGACCGTGCAGTTGGTTCCGGTTTCAGCGCCGGTAGCTGGATCTCTTGTGGTCACGCTGGGGAACTTGTACATGCCGTCGTAGGGCGCTGGCTGTACCTGGTTGAAGTTGTGCAGGCCGTCGTAGCACTTGTACCGCGAATACGCCGGCAGGGCAGTGGGCACAGTGGCTGGGTTGTTGTATTGGGCGTTGTACTGGTCGAGATAGAACGGCGTGTTCTTCAGCGTGTAGTAGAAAGGATCGCCGGTGGTCGGGTCGTTACTCCACTGGCCCGGGCAGTTCATGTTCGGGATGCCATCGGTGCGGAAGCCCTGCGCCCACGCATCCCAGCTTGAGGTCACAGTAGTGTCTACCAGCTTCAGGCTGGTGGATCCATCGGCAGCGGTGGATTCATGATAAAGGTTTACCGTGACGTTGGGCACATCTGGTGTCCAGCTGGTGTGGATAAGGAGCGCTGGATCGTCAAAGGGACGCGTCGATGCGTAGATCACTTCGCCATGGATGCCGCCGTTTTCACCAGGTGCGAACGGAGTCTTGCCGAACTCGAGGAACTCATACTGGCCGATGAAACCCTGCCAGCCTTCCGTTGTGACCCACGGAGGATCGACGCGGCCCGAGGAACCGCCCGTGCCGCCGCCGTACGGAGTAGCAAGAGGCGTGGGGGCGTCAGTGCAGTCCGCGTTGGCACAATAGAATGCACCGGGGACCCGCAGAGGCGTGGGCACAGGATTTGTTTCTTTTGTGCTCGCGAGGAACGCCGCGATGTTAGAGGTAGCAGGCGCTCCGGTCGATTGGTCGGCGAGGCCGCCAGTGTCATACACCACGTGCACGCCGGTCTGTTTGAACCGCGTCGTATCGGACTCGATGACGTACCAGTTGAAGAGCGGGAAGATCTCGTTGTACCCGGCGTTTCCGTTGAGATCTGTGTTGTTGAAGTTGGAGTAGCTGCCATCGCGGAAGCGAATGTTGGTAGGCACCAGCGAGAGACCTGGCTCGTTGCCATCCCGCACGCCGTTTCCATTCGTGTCGAAGAAGGTAGTAGTGGAGAAGTTTGTGTGCCATTGCTGCGTGGCGAGGTTGGGCAGGTTCAAGGTGGTTACGCCGTTTCCCAAGCGAACCGGCGTGGACAGACCATCCACAATTTGATCATTCCACTGATCAAAAACAGTCAGTCTCCAGTCCCCGTCAGGAACATTGCCATTGAACGCGAACGAGCCGTTCGAATCGCACTTGGTGAAGAGGAAGTCCTCCCCGTCGGGATCGCCCAGGCTTACGTAGCACTGCGTGAAGCTCAGGGCTTGGTTGCTACCGCTGCTATAGAGCCGCTGATCGGGCGGATGGCTCTGGCGCATCTCGGTGACCGTGCCTGTGATCGTGTTGGTGCAGTTCGTAGCGGTGAGATTAACGTCAGTACCGCCGCAAACCGCGTCATGACGGCCGTTGATGATCTTCGGATTGGCAAAGCCGACCGTGACGTGGAAGCCCGCGGGACCGAATTCCTGAAAGTAAGCTGGACCGCCTACCTTGATGAACGAGTCGTGGGCTTTCTGACCATCAAGCGTATTGGTCTGGAGCCACTCTTCTCCTTTGGCGATGCGATCTGCGCTGGGTGTTGCCTGAACGCCATATCTGCCGGGCATCATGTTGGCGATGACAGCCTGTCCTGCGAGCGGAGAGAGCGTCGTGCCGTCCGCCTCATATTTGGGGCAGGTCACAATGCGGCCCACGATTCCATCGGTGGCAGCTGTGATCGGGCATGCGTCTTTGCCGGTACTTGGATCGATGGTCCCCGCGAGGCTGTTCGAGAGCGGCATGTTGAACATGTCGTAGGTCATCTGGCCGGTTGCGTCGCCCGTGCCGCCCGCATCATCCCACAGCCGGATCTCGAAGCCGCCGAGGCCAGGCTCATTTGGCGCAAGCACATCGACTCCGCCACTGGCATCGTTTTCGCCGTTAAGCGGGAAGTCATCTTCAAATACGAAGACCGAAATCTTGGCGGTCTGGAACGGTGTCTCCTGCAGAAGCACGTTGACAGGGTTGCTCGCTGGGCTCGCTACCTGAGCCGGAGTGACCTGAGCACCTCCCATGCCGTGGCCGCAAGCACCCGAACCGGGCGTCCAGTTATTAGGACTGTTCGGGTCTGTGGTGGGAGCATACAGACCGCAGTCTTTGGTGATATCGAACTGCCGGCTGCCGGCGCCAGGGTTATTTGGATCGACGGGCTGCGGAGCGCCGCCGCCGTTAGTGAAGGAATTGCCTGCATCGCCGGGCAGGATCGAAATGTAGTAGTGCTTTCTCGGATCGAGATGCACCATCGCAGGATCAACCGGCGTCTGCTGCTGCGCGTCTGTACGGCAGATACCGTCGCCTACATCGCACACCGCCTGCAGATGCGACTTGCTCACTGGATCGTAAACAGTCTGACCGGCTTCGCAGGCCAGCGTTCCTATGCAACCCGCTGCGATGACGGGCATATAGCTGGTGTGGAAGTTCGTGCCAAGACTGGCTACTGGACTTCCGGTATTCGTCGAGGCGGTGGGATCGATCTGGAAGGTTCGATCCTCTTCAATGATCCAGCGGTAGTCGGTAATCGGCGGTCCGCTGCTGCCGACCTTGCCCACCGGCGCGTCATACACCTTCACCTGCAGATTGCTCGCTCCCAGGAAGGTCACGGTGATCGTTCCTGCTGAAGCTGAAGGGCTCACGGTGTTCTGAGAGTTCGTCACGGTGTACTGGAAGCTGACCGTTGTAGACGAAGTCGAACCAAGAGGAACAGCTGCCGGGACGGCTGTAAACGAGCCGTCGTCATGGAGCGTTACCGAACCACCTGTGGCAGTACCCTTCAGGGTAGCGTGGATTAACTGATGCCCCGCCGGATCGGTGGAGAAGGCATAGACTCCGGGCGCACCCACCGAGAACCTAGACGCGAGATTGCTGGTGTAGCTGCCGTTGCCGGCTGTGGGTGCGGCACCAAGGCAGCCGTTGGTCGCTTGCGCGCAGGAGCCCAGGGTCACCGTTGCAGTGAGCGCAGCCGTTGAGCCGCCATTGCCCGCGTAAGTAAAGGAGTCCGTGGTCGTGCTGGTCCATCCAACGGGCGTGTACGTAAATGTGCCGTCGGGATTTAACACGACCGTCCCGCTCGACGGTCCGTACGACCCTCCGGTCAGCACCCTGACGCCGTAAATGCCGATGTCGTTGGCGATCACACCCGTAGATGGATCGGTAATCGACAACGGATTCCCGGCGACCACCAGGTAGCTGTCGGGATTCGCCTTTGCGACGGTGCCTGCAGAGATTGGAGCTGCTCCGCCGTTGATGCCGATGTAGGCCTGCATGCCTCCGTCGCGCAGATTATTCGTCGAAAGGCTCAACTGGCGATCGAAGATGGGAAGCGCTGGAGCACCGTTGGCAGGCGCGTTGATCATTACGTCGTAGGTCTTGCCTGCCGCCATGAAAACTTCGCTCTGCACGCGTGGAATTCCGGGTAGCAGGTTTCCATCTTCCGCGATGAGCTGGAAGCCGGCAGCGGGGGAAACCGTTCCGCCTGTGGTTGATCCGACGATCGAAGGAACATGCATGCGCAGACCCGCGTTGACGAGGCGCACCAGGACACTTCCGGATACGCTCGTAGCGGGAGTGGTCGGGAAGAGTGAATTCGCAATGTTATTGCGATCAAGCGAGACGCCGTTGACCATGTAATAGAGCGGAGAGTAATTCACTGCCGGGGGATAGCAGGCAGGCGCGGAGCCGCACGGGTTATAGCCGGCTGCGGTCTCGAGGACGGCGGTGGCTGACGCACCGCTGCCGGTCGCTCCGGGAGTTACGGTGATGGTTGGATTGGTGGTATAGCCGCTGCCGCCGTTGACGACGTTGATGGCTGTCACTACGCCACCTTCGATATCAGCAGTTGCTGTTGCTCCCGAGCCACCGCCACCGGTGATCGAGACGGTCGAATTAGCCGGGTACCCGGAACCTCCCGCGGTCACCACAACGGAAACAAGCGCGCCCGCGTGTTGAATCACTTGAGTCGCAGTTTCGCTGAAACCAGCGGTATTTACTGCTGTGTTTACAGCATTGTTCTGAACGGGATCGATCTCGCTCAGGATCAGCGGTATATCAGCGTTGTAGTTGATACCCGGATATGCGGTACCAGTTCCGCCAGATGGCGGAGTTGTCACCACGAGAATGCCGTACAGGCCCATCGGTCCCTGAATCGACGGATGCGTGCCGGATTCAATCAGGTAGGTGCCCGCCTTAAGACCGCTCCAGGTCAGTGCCGGTGAAACAGTACCTGCCGGAACCTCCGTCGCGAAAGACTGCACGCGTTTTGGCTGCGATGGCGGAACAAAGGTCGTGTTCTGTGAGTTCGCAATGGGCCAGGTCGTCGTCTGAGGAGTGTGCGCCGGGCTCGGGACTGAAGTACTTCCGGTCCCCAGCCCGCCGCCAAGCTGGCCTACGATAACCAGTGATGTCGGCACAGGCAGGCTATTGGTGAGATTGATCGTCAGGGTGCTGCCCGTCACGGCAGTGATGACGACAGGAGACCAGCCCGCAGCATTCGTGTTGGCCGCCCCGCATGAAGGTCCGCCTGACACGCCATTGCATGTATATCCCCACATCGGCACGCTTTGCCCGTCGGGAAGCACCGCATTGCTCGGCGCGGCCGTCAGGTTAACCGATTGAGCCATCGACAGATTCGCACCGAGGAGGGCCGTTGCAACGAACACCGCAGATTTCAGACACACGTTGGGCAGCTGGATTCGCATCTCTGTTCTCCTCGTCCCTAATTCGATTCGTCTATCTTGAATTCCCGGGAATCGACGAGCATCATCATCATCATTCCGCCCGGAAATATGTTGTTGGTGGTGATCTCGCGTTCATTGTGCGAGTGCCACATGAAAGCAAAGCCGGCTTCGGACGAGGGAGGGTTTCCGATTGTTCCGGAGGGGGGCGTAGTACCAGTTGGACCAGTGGCTCGCACGGTTGCGTCAGGCCCCAGATATGCGCTGCCGCCAAACCATGTGCCGTTGGTCAGATAGTTGGGATCAGGCAGTGTCGCTGGGCCGCCGCCTCCGACGTCACCGAAGGGAGCTTTTTCGAGCGGCTTGAGATGGTCGGGACACCATTCGTAGTAATTCAGCGCCGTCGGATCTGCAGTGTTGTAGCCATTGCTGTCCGGAATGCATGGGAGGGTAGCGTTCGCGTCTCCGGATAAAGAGGCCTTGTCATGGCCATAGACATCCCAGTTGAGTCCCTTGCCGGTCCAGTAAAAGATTCCGTCCATCGCGAGGCCGGGAGTTGTAGTGGTTGTGAAAAGCAGTGGTCCAGCAAGCTTGGTCGGGTCTGACTGGCTGAGGATCAGGTTTCCATCGCGGGCGAGAATTCTTACATGGTTGCCGTGTTCGTGGAAGGGATGCTGCCAACGGCCCTGACCGATGATGCGCAGCAATACTAGTTCTCCCGGATGCATATGCGGATTGCCGTTGTATGGCTGATGCGGATACTCCAACGCATAATTCGGGTCCATGTCATCGGGCATAGAGCGTCCGTTCACCATGAAGTAGTTGGGATGATAGGGCTCAGTCTGAACGTTAAGCGGAGGACAGGTCGTGCAATTGCCGTCGGCGAGAATCTGATTCTCTGCCTGCTTGTGAATCCGTGGATCTATCTCGGAAAACTGGAAGAGATATTCGCGGTCATAACAGCTTGATGGATGGTCGTATGCCGCGCCCGTCGGCGAGAGGCGGAAGTCCTTCTCTCCCCAGGCTCCCTCGGCCTGCAGATTCAAAGCGCTGGAAGGGCAACTGACAGTTGTCTTGGGAAGGACAATGACTGCACCATACATACCCATCTCGACCTGAAGATCACCTTGAGTACCGCTGTAATACGCGCGCGTTCCTGGAGCGGTAGCAGTGAACGTGTAGGTCACAGCACATCCGTGAATAGCCTCAGCCGTCAGCAAACCTTGATGTGAGGGGATGGCTACCGGACATGTCGCAGGTTGAGGGACCGCCGGAGTCGCATTGACGATGAATCCTGGAAACAGGATGGATGTACTGCCTGCGGCTACAGGAAGGTTGTTCGTTAGAGTTACCTTCACCGTATCGCCTTCGTTCACGATCAGCGTTGGGCCGGGAATTTGCATAGTGCCGCAAGCGCCTTGAATCGCTGACGGCGCGAAGCCTGTGGGAGTCCCGTTGCAGCCATATCCCCAGGAATAAATGGACTGGCCATCTGGCTGGGTGATGTAGCTATCCTGCGCGGTGAGGCTGAAAGTTGGGCCAGTGATTCCGGGAGCAGTACCATAGGCGTTGGCGCTCAACAACAGTGCGGCAACCGCAACCATCGCGATCGGGAACATACGTATCACCGTAGCGGCCATTTTCGTATGCATCGTGATCATCGTTGTTCTCCTTTAAAAACCTACGAAGCAGGGCAGGCCTTAGTATTCGGATCAACCGAGCTGCAAATATTGATCTCTGTCATCAAGCCACCAAAATTCTCAGCGTCATTTGAGAGGTGATCCAGATTCGGCGAGTAGAGATAGAACTTCTGGCCGGATGTAAACTTTGGGTCGCTTGCATCGAGGATCACGTCGATAGACTCGCCGCCAGCCAGCGTGATCGAGTTGGTGTTGTAGTAGAGGTTGTTGCCAGCCTCATCACGCAGAAGGCGTGCGTTCTGCGCAACCACTGTCATCGGAATGCCCAGCGATGCCAGGGTTTGATACTCGCTTACATCGAGATCCGAGATGCGGAGAAGCGCTCTGCCGCCAACCGGGATGTTGATGATGGAAGGCAACGGCTGAGAATCATGCAGGGTTGTGTCGGAAGACGGCGTCTGCATGGTGCCCTGCTGGACAGTATCGGGATAGCTGCGGCCGTTCAGCAGGAAGTACTTGTCTTTCATGTCGGCGAAGCCTTCGGGATTGAAGGTCATGCCCACGAAATGGAAGTTAGGGTCAAAGCCATGGATCTGAAGCGGATATTCGACGTCGTAAGCAGTTGTGCCGTCGCCGTCGTTATATGCGTAAAGGGTATTTCCGAGGCTCTTGTTCATCCCATGTGTTGCGCCATTGTCCACAGGGGGAATGGGCGTCGTACACAGAATGTCCTGCGTGCAATCTGACTTGGTTCTTAAATCACTTTGTTGCGTTACGAGCGCCGCGTGAAGACTGGCGCCTGCAGGCACGCGGTTCTGGCGAGGGCGTACATAGAGCTGCCCCACCATGCCCATCTGCAGATGCTCAGGAGGAGTGATGTGGCAGTGCCAGAAGTAAGTGCCTGCGTCGGGAGCCAGGTAGTAATACGTCATGCTTCCACCGATGTTGATAGCCACGGAAGCGTCCGGAACGCCGTCGTAGAAAGAGGATGCGTTGGGATAACCGTGAAAGTGGATGGTGTGTTGCTCGAAGAGGTCAGGCCGCATCAACATGCCCACATTGGTAAGCGTGAGGAAGAACTCGTCGTCTTCATCAATCGCCATCAATGGAGCCGGCTGGTTGCCGTTCATAACACCAACATCCATAATCGGACGCGGATCGACGTGACCGTCGAGCCCATACATCGCTGATGCTGGATTGCAGTAGTCCGGGGGATTTGCTGAAGAGCACGCAGGGTCGGCCAACACTTCCGGATCTCTCGCGAGGCCCACTGCACCCTTGAAGTTGTTCAACAGGCTCCCATTTACGGCTGGATCACCAACCGCAAGCGACACCGGAGGCAGTGTATTGAAGTCGCTCGCAATCTCGGTACCCGGCAGGCCATTGGCAATATCTGCCAGACCAGACAATGGACCGAATGCGAAGAGATAGATCTGCGTTCCATCGGCCATGGTCGCATAGCCGTCGCCGCCGGAGACCTGCTGGCACTTGATCATGCCGCCATTACTGATGTAAGCCGCTCCGCTCGCGGTGGTCGAAACTGTGACATCCGCAGTAGCGGGGGTATACGCCGCCCCCGGACCTACTGGCGAACCAGTGCCGACTGTTGGATGAAGCGTCGTGCTGGTCGGACACTGAACACGGAATGCCTGTGCGTTTGCCAGCGTGCTTAATCCGATAAGAACTGAGAGTAGTAATAGCTTCTGCAATCCTTTACTGCCCATGCCGGCCTCCCATTGTGTTGCTTCATGCCACAACTCTCCCGTCCTCTTGCGAGGTCGCAGTTTCGCATTACTTACATTCCCCGATGTGGACTTAAAGCAGGCTGATCATTAACTGTTTCTTAAGACTCGTCTTTGATACGGCGCAAATAAGAGATGACATTCCATGTTTTTTTTGAGCTCGAGGCAGCACGCTGCCCTTCGCCTAAGGTTGGCAATTTATTTACTTACGATGATAAGTAGCTTGAGATGTGCGAATTATAAAGATGGAATCAGGAGTTAATGAGAAGTATTGACAGGATAGAGAACCCTTGCTAGCATTCGGCTCAATATCGGCGGTTTCCCCCAAACCTAGCGGTACATTTGGAAATCCTATTCCTGATCTCCAAACAGCGCAGAAGCGCAATAGCGCGGCGCTGAACTAATGCGGTTACGAAGTATCTTTCGGTTGCAGCAGCTACTCATCCCCCTGAGTAAACATTGCATCCTTGCGCATCACTGCATTGTTCCCCACGAATCTGCGATATCCAAGCGCAGAACCTCCGTAAGATGCATGAACCATCATGGAGAAATGCCTTGGCAACTGACTCCGTTACCATCAGAAAACCCTTTGGCCGAGAAGCGTCACCTATCGGCATTGAAATAGCAGAGCGCATCGTAGTTATGCGCGCGTCTCAACTTTATGCAAACTTTTCGACTTCTGAGTGCACTCAGATTGCGGAGCGCGCGCGAACCCGGATCGCTGCACGCAACGAGCTTCTGTTCATGCAAGGCCAGCCTTTCCGTCAGCTTGTGCTCGTTGAGTCTGGCTGTGTAAAGCTCACCCGGCTAAGCGCGAATGGCAGTGAAGTGATCGTTGAGTTACGAGGGCCACACGATGTCATCGACTTGCCCGCCGGTTCGGCCAGCAGGCACACATCTACCGCCCGCGCAGTCGTTAATTGTAAGGTGCTGACATGGGATTGGTCTTTTATGGAGACCCTGCTGAATACTCCGCAAATCAGCCGCAATATCTGCCTGATTCTCACTGGCCAATTGAACGAGCTCCAGGAACGCTATCACGAGATCTCTGCTGAAAAGGTGGGCAGACGATTAGCCTGCACGCTCATTCGTCTCAGCAGGCAATTCGGTATTCCCACCGAACGGGGAGTGGAAATTTCGCTCTCACGGCATGAGCTGGCCCAGATGACCGGTACAACGCTCTTCACTGTCAGCCGTCTGATTTCGAAATGGGGAGAGCTTGGTCTGGTTGTACCTCGGCGCGAGGCGGTTCTTATTCTCGATGCAGAACGACTACATCGCATAAGCGAAATTGAAGACTAAGCTGTGGTTCTCACAGCAAAATGCACATAAGCGCGACAAGGTCACTAGCCGCGCTTATGTGGTTACAAAATTGGCCAGTTAGAACACAAACTTGCCGCCGAGTTCGAGAACGCGCGGATCGTATGTGCTGGTGGCCAGGCCATAATTGCCGCCGCCGGTCGTAGTTCCGATATTGTTGAACTCCGTGTGGTTGAAGGTGTTGAACGATTCCGCGCGGAACTCGAAGTGAGCGCGCTCGGTTATCGCAAATGATTTGTACAGCGACGTTGTGAAGTTGACGCGGCTGGGACTTACGAACGTGTCCCTCTTGCCGTTGCCAAAGCCCAGGTTTGCGCCACCAAGATAGCCTGGCGTCGGCGCAGCCAACGGATCGGCTCCTCCGTCGGTTCCCGGAGTACTGAACCAGTTATTGACCTTGTGGTGATAGTGAATCTTGCCCACCACGTCGGCGCGATTGGTGTAGTTGCCGCCCAGGGCTATGGTGTCGGTAACGCCTCCCAATCCCGCTGAAGAGGGCGTACCGGTTTCGTCGATGAAGGTTCCAGCTACTTCCCACCCGCCGGCAATGACGTGAAGCAAGCCACTACTCTTGGTGAAGATCGGGAGCTTGTAGATGTAGTTGGCCTGCAGTATGTGACGCCGATCGAAGCCACTGCCTGCCTTGTCATACTTCAGGTACCACGGATTGCCGATCGGTTGCAGATCCGTGTCTGTGAGGTCGATGTTGTGCGAGTAGGTGTAATCCACTTCACCGCTGAGACCCCACTTGTTCTGGATGCGAAGACCGGTCTGGAAGCCGTTGTACGTTGTATTCGTTGTGTTCTCCTCCTGGACGATGTTGCCGTAGCCCTGATAGGTGCGCAGGGCGTTATTGAGGCCATTGAGGCCGCTCAGGCTCGCGCCGTTGTAGCCAACGGATGCTTTACGCAAGTCATTGGAGGTTGTCAGCGGGAAGTTGTTGATCGGACGGTCGATGTTCTGATGCCATGCGAGATTACCAACATATTGGACCACCAGAATCATGGAAGGCTTCACTTCATGTTGAATACCGAGGCTGAACTGCGCAACCGCGGGCGCCTTGTATGTGGTGGCAAGACTGACGATGCTGGCCGGAAGAATTGGCAGGTTAGTAACACTGAGACAATTGCCCGAGTCGGCTGTGCTTGACGTGGAAAGCCATGAGCAATGGGGATTGATGTAGTAGACGCTGCCCACGCTGGGCACATACTCATAGGGCAAGTTGTTGTTAGCAAGGTCATAGATATCGTTGCCTTGCATGCGTTCATAGAAAGTGCCAAAGCCGCCGCGAAGAACTGTCTTTCCGGCTCCGGAGAGATCGTAAGAGAATCCAACGCGTGGCTGCAGCGTTTGGTAGTCGTTAGTAACGACGCCAGGTGGAACGCCATTCGTGCCGGGAACCACCATGCCATTGAGATAGTACGGAGAATCAAACCCGCTGGGAACGATTACTCCCGCACTGGAGGGGTTGATCGAATTATCCGGGTTCCAGATTGGCGGTATGTTGATGTAATTACCAGGCACAAAGTTGGCAAGCTGGTCGTTGCGCTCCCACGCATGTGGCAGCGCGTCGTAACGAAGACCCAGTTGCAGACTGAGACGTGGCTTAACCTTCCAGTTGTCGTTGACGTATACCGACGGCGTCTGGTTGACGTAATGGCGAATCGACATGGACTGCGGCTGTGAGAAGCCGGTAGCAAGGCCCATCACCAGGCTCATGAACGGATCGCCAAAGGTACCTCCGTTGCCGTTGCCCGTCTGGTTCTGGTTGAAGCCGAAGTCTCCAGCCGCATCCGCCTGTAACTGCTGATTTTTGGTGTAGCGGTTATAGCTGAAGCCGAACTTCATGGCATGTTTGCCCGTGGTGTACGAGATGTCCACTTTTGGCGCGTAGTCCTGCGCTGCATTGTGCCAAGTGCCATAACCAGTTTCTTCGCCCACACCAATTCCCTTTCCGTTCAATCCATTGATGCCTGGATATTGTCCGGAGCCGGAGTTGGTAAAGAAGTTTGCAGTGGTCCACCCGGACCCCGCGGGCACATACGCATCGCTTGAGTTGGTGATGTTGATGACGTTGCCATCGTAGTTCATTGAGGCTTCAATCAAAAAGCTTGGACTGATTGTGCCGGTGATTTTGATGGCTGCGCTATTTGCAGGATTTTTCAGAGTGCTGCTGATGGTGTTGTAGGACTCAAAATTCCAACCAAGATCGGCGGCCGGGAAACCCTGAGTAACACTGTCATGGATGTAGTGGCCGAGAATCTGCCATCGGTCGTTGAGTTTGTGATCGATGCGGACCAACTCTTCATCCACATCGATTGGCACACTCAGCGACGAGACACTATTGTCCGTCGAGGCCTGCTCCACCTTTGGAATCAATGGCGACTGCAGGTAGATAACTGAGTTGTTGTCGAATAAGGACGCAGGTATCATCTGCCCCGGAAACGGCTGGCCGCGATAGCCTGAGAGTCCGGCCGTTGCAAGCTTTGCAGCGAATGCAGGGTCGGGCACCTGAGCCACTGTTGGCACTAGAATGACCTGCTCCGGCGCATATTTAGGTGCGACGTAATGCAGATCTGTTCCCGCAACAGGACGGTCGGCATCCGGAATCGTCGGCTGAACGTTGGGCTGACTGCCCTGGACGATTCTGCGCCACTCCTGGTTATAGAAGAAGAAGGTCTTCTGCTTGGCTGTGTTGTAGACGTGCGGTATGAACAACGGACCGCCTATATTGCCGCCAAAGATGTTCTGGCGCAACTTGGCAACCGGGGAATTGGCCCCGTTGTACTTGTTGAAGAAGTTGTTGGCGTCGAAAGCATCGTTGCGAATGAAGTCATACGCTTCGCCGTGAAACTTCGACGTGCCGCTCTTAAGGGCCAGGCTCATCGTCGCGCCCGACGAGATGCCATAGTCCGGCGGATAATTACTGGCCAACACTTCAAATTGAGCGATGGCGTCCATCGAAGGCATGATGTTCATGCCACCCGCTCCGCCGCGATCATCGGCTTCACCGCCATCGATCAGCCAGATGTTGTGGCTCTGGCGCAGGCCATTGACGCTGATGGCGAAGCTCGACGCCACCGAGGTCGGCGTGTTGTTGTCAGGCAGCATGGAACTAACACCCATGCCGAGCGACGCCAGAGCTGCGAAGTTACGATTTTCCGTTGCGATTTCAGTGACCTGTTCGCCACTGATCAAGGTGCTGACGGTGTTGGAGTCGACCTGGACCTGCAACGCGTCCGCTGTAACCGCTACCTCTACGGTTTCTGCGCCGACGGTGAGCTTTACCTCCTGCGTAAGTGTCTGCGAGACGTTCAGAACCAGGCCTGAGGCCGTGAATCCCTCGAAGCCTTTCGCTGCCGCCTTTAGACGATAGGTCCCGACGTTGAGGCCCGGAAATGTATAGCCTCCGGTACCGTTACTGACGGTGTTGTAGGTGAACCCAGTTTCAGTCTGGGTGAGTACGAGAGTCGCGCCTGGTACGACTGCCCCTGACTGATCTGTGACAGTGCCGATGATCTCGGAGTTCTGCTGCGCTGTTGCTGCGACGCACGCAAAAACCGTGAGTATCGACAACAGGAAGAACCTGTATGCGATCTGTTTCATATGACCATCCTTTTAAGGTTTGGTGCTGGTTATCGTTCTGTTTTTGCTTTCGTTGTGCGCACTGCTTCGCTAATGCAGTGGCACCAACTCCATTTATGACTCTGCAAAGTGGATAGCGGCCATAGCCATTACTGCCAATATCGCCATAACCAGATGATGCTATGAACAATTTTGTAAATTTGGACTTGGCCCCGTTTCGCCGTATGGCACAAAAACTGGCAATCTCCATCGACAAGTGGGGTTCTATCCAATCGCCGATTTGAGGACAGGGCATCTTGGCTTGGTTAGAGTAGTGCCGTCACAGCCAGCGCTGAGTTGTCTGCATTGATCGCCTGAGCACGGCGAGCACTGCATGTTGCGCGGGAGACACGATGTCTTTCAAGAACGGGGTCTGTGAATGTCAGCAAAAAGTAGTTTTCGCCCGCGGGTGTTGGTTTTGGTCGGGTCAAACGCCCGGGGAATAATTCCGGCTCTGGAATTCCTTTCGAAATAAAAGTGAGGCATTTCTCCTCCCGCTTGCGCAGTTCCCGGTAAAGACATTTGAGTTTTCCGTCATGTCCGGAAAAGAGTGATGTCTGGTCATAGAACCGGATATCCAGTCTGCCAGCCACCTGCCCCCGATGCGGTTGTCAGCTGAAACGAGGGATTTTTCCGCTCCATTCAAGAGCGTTTGCAGCTTCAGAGACAGAGCATGAAAAGGAGTAGTGATGAAGCCACGCAGGGGAGTGTTGTTGGCGATTGCCACGGGTCTGTGCGGTTTACAGATTGCCGCGGCCCAGCGAAGCACAACGGGAATCCAGCGACTGCCCGACCCTTGTGCCAGTGCGAATTCGGCAAGCGCGGTAACGATCCGCTCCCCGAAGCTTGCCACTCCTTATCTGAGCCTCTGCGACGGACATGCGATCGGCGGCAGCGTTTCGCAATCGGGACAAGCACAGCCTCTTGCTCTTGCGTCCGGTGACCTCGATGAAGATGGCACACCCGACTTGATCAGTGGCTTCGGAAGCGGCAAGGGCGGAACAGTGACCATCCATCGCGGTAACGTGAATGCGCTCTGGCCCTATGGCGTGGCACTTCGCAATGGACCACTGCCGGCTTTCTTTCCCAATGCGCGCACATTTGCGCTGCCGGAGAGGCCAGATTTCCTTGTCGCCGGAGATTTCGATGCTGATGGGCACTGGGACATCGTCACGGCACAGCGTGGAAGCGACGCGCTCTACTTCCTGCGTGGCGATGGGCATGGCGGGCTGCGTGCGGCAAAGCGCTTACCTGTAGCTGGCAATATTACTTCGATGATCGCGGGCGAGATCAACCGCGCCGATGGATTAGCCGATCTTGTCGTTGGCGTGACCGCAGGCAATGCAGCGAAGGCGCTGGTGTATGAATCTCCCACAGGAGCAGTAACTGGACAGCCTGAGATCTTCAGGCTGCCACACCCTGCAACTGCGCTGGCTCTGGGACGGTTCGATGGAGGCGCGCTGCACGATCTGGCAATTGGAGCCGGAGACAAGCTGGTGGTGATTCATGGACGTGACAGGAAACTCTCAGGCAGCGCCGCGCAGCAGGGAACCGTGGCCGCGGCGCGAATCACAGTGCAGCCTGTTCCGTTTACGATCCGCGCGGTGGTGGCTGGTGATTTCACCGGTGGAGGGCCGTCAATTGCCGCGCTGGGAACAGATGGCAAGGTCCATATTATGGAGCACGTTATCGCCGAAACAAGCCTGTTGGGGCGTGCTCTTGAGGACCCTGACTTCAAGCCAACCATCCAACTCGCGAACCCCGACAAAGACGGGAATCCCATTACCATAGGGGGAACAACTACTCCCGGCATGGCGGCGCGGCTCGCAGCAGCACGCCAACTCTTCAAAGCGCGTACTGAGTCCATTGAATGGACAGAGCGTGGCGCAGTCGCATTGCCTGCAGGCTTTGCTCAGAGCACGTCGCATCTGATTGCCGGCCGCGTAAGCGGCTCAACAGTCGAGGACATCCTGGTCCCCGATGGCGGCAACAGCCAGTTGCATGTCCTATCGGCGCCGCGCATGCCGCACTCAGGTGAAGTAAGTACAAACATTGTTGGAACGATAAGCCGCGCCCCGATGAAGCTGACGGCTACGCTTGAGGCTGCCAGCACACCGGCGGCGGTACTGCCGATGCGGTTGAACCGGCATGGGCTCAGTGGCCTGGTGATCTTGCAGGCCGGACAGAGCGAGCCAACCTTGATGCCGCAGGATATTGCACCGGCCAATATCTTCACTGTAACTAACACATCGGACGCAATCATCAAGGTTGGGCCCGAGGTGACTGGTCCTGCAGGATCGCTGCGCAAAGCGATCTATGACGCGAATCATGCAACAGGGGGCGCCGAGATCGTCTTCAACATTCCGACGACAGATCCCGGCTACAACTCCGCAACCGGCACATTCCTCATTCAGCCGCTCTCGGAAAGTGTTCCGGGAGCTTTGAACGACTTCGCCCTGCCTCCGATCAATGGCACCATGACCATCGATGGTTACACGCAGCCAGGCGCCAGTCCCAACACGCTCGCGAACGGCGACAACGCCAGGATCCTGATTCAGATCGATGGCGGCAAGGCCACCACGCCCGGCGGCGCCGGCCTCGTTCCTTTCGACGACGTGGGCTCAGTATTTCGCGGATTAGACTTCACCGGTTGGACGAATCCTCAAATCTCGACCGCGAGCAGTGGGTCAACCGCGTCCGGCGCAGAAGGCATAGAAGCCAACGGTGTTCAGGACTTCATCGAAGGAAACTTCTTTGGGACAGACCCCAGCGGCAAGGTCGCAGCTCCAAATCGCATTGGAGTCTTCGCCGATAATGGTCCCGGTTTCGGCTCGACTGCCGGCGGCAACATCATCGGCGGCACAACCCCTCAGGCAAGAAACATTCTTTCCGCCAACAACAACAGCGGCGTTCTCTTTCTCTCCACTGCGTTCGAAGCGCAACTTCAGGGCAATTTCATAGGACTCGACACCACCGGCGCAGCGATTGTGTCCAATCCCCAGGAGGCTGACCGGTCCAACAGCTTTGATGGCGTGGGATTGAACGGCGCAACCGTCGTTATCGGTGGAACTTTGCCTGGCACCGCCAACGTCATCGCCGGCAATGGCACCAACATAGATATCAACGATCTGACCGAAGGACATCAGGCCGCCGACTCCATTGTTCAGGGCAATCTCATCGGCACAGACGCCACAGGAAAGGTCGCGATCCCAAATCAGGGTTACGGCGTCTCGATTTTGCATAACCCTACAGAGATGTTGATCGGGGGCACTACGCCTGCGGCGCGCAATGTTATCTCGGGAAATCTTGCCGGTGTTTATGTCTTTGATAACTCCTTCTATAACACAGTCCAGGGAAATTACATTGGTGTCGACATTACCGGCGCCAAGGCCCTGGCTAACATCCAGCAAGGATTCATCACCGGCGCCACTGACACGAATGAGATTCCTGCTGGTTACACCACAATCGGCGGGTCGGTCGCAGGTGCAGGCAATGTGATCTCAGGCAATACCTTGGACGGCATTCAGATTTCAGGAACGAGCACAAGCCAGAGTTATCCAAACCCTCAGGTAGGAAACACTGTCCAGGGCAACTTCATCGGCACCGACGCCACCGGCAGAGCCTCCATTCCCAACGGCGGCAACGGCGTCGATCTGATCGGTAGCGCAACCAACAACATCGTTGGCGGCTCTGCGCCGGGGTCAGGCAATCTAATCGCAAACAACAAGCAGAACGGAATCCTGATAGATCCCGGCGCCGGCAGCGGAAATAACACCGTCGCCAATATTATCCAGTCGAACCATGGTGCAGGTGTTCGAGTCAACAGCGGTACGGGCAACCGCATCAGCCAGAACTCCATCTTCGGCAACGGAGATCTGGGCATCAACCTGCAGAACGCTGGGCCCAATCTCAATACCACCTGCAACTCCTCCAACACCGGCGCGAACAACCTGCAAAACGCACCCAGCCTGACTGGTGGATCCGGAACTGCCTTCATTACCGCGACCGCGACCGATCCCAACGGCAATACTTCCGAGTTTTCAAATGCCGTCAAGGCATCGATCAGCGGAAGCCTGCTCGACCTGCTCGGCAACTTCAACAGCACGCCCAACACCAACTACACCATCGAGTTCTTCTCCAGTACTGCCGCCGACCCATCCGGCTACGGCGAAGGCCAGACCTATCTGACCTCCACCCAGGTGACCACGGGCGCGGACTGCACAATTGCCATCAACAATCCCGTCGATACCACCAAGGCGGACGTCAGCGTTGCTCTTTCAAGCGACACAACGATCTTCGATGTTGGCCCAGACTTTGGCCAATACTTCTTCACCGGTTCCGTAGTCAATAACGGGCCGGCAACTGCTCACAATGTCGTATTCACCGACACACTCCCGTCTGGACTCGAGATCAGCAACGCCTATTGCAACGTAGGCCCTTGCCAGACGCCGGCTACAACAAGCTTGGGAAACTGCACGGTGACCGGCAACAAGATAACCTGCAACATGGGAACCATGGCGTCCGGTGCAACCGCGTCGGTCAATATTCCCGTACAGGCAACAGGGGCCGGCGCACTTAAGGATACTGCGACCGTTGCAGCAACCGAGACCGATCCCAATCTCACTAACAACACTGCGTCGCTCACCCAAAACGCCGATTACCCTTTCCCGTTCATCGACCACATCGATCCGCTGTCTGCACTGACAATCACGTCAGGCACTCTGCCATTGACCGTCTACGGAAACGGCTTCCTTCCAACATCCGTCGTCACTGTCAACGGTACTGCTGTCACGACGACCGGCTATCTAGATAACCAGGTCTGCGGTGGCCCATTCGAGCCTGGTTTCTGCTCCGCCATCCAGGTCTCCGTTCCCGCTGCCCTGGTGAACACTGCGGGGACAGCCACCGTCACCGTGACCAATCCTGATCCCGCGCCCGGAGGCGGGTCGAACGAACCTTCTTTCGGGCAATTCACACTCGTCTCCTCGTGCACTTATGGCGCAGAATTTTTCGGTTTTAATCCGGTTGAAGCTGAAGGCGATACTCTCATTCCCGAGTCAATCGAGGTGAGCACCAACGCACCAACCTGCCCGTGGACCGCCACCTCCAATGCCCCCTGGCTGGTCATCCTTGATAACGCCAAGGGCGTAGGCAACGGGTCCCTCGACGTGTCCGTTGCGCCCAATACAGGCGCAGCGCGCAGTGGGACACTGACAGTCGCTGGCCAGACCATTGAGATTGATCAGGACGCCGGAGACTCAACCATTTGCACTTACGGACTCAATCCAGCCTCGGCGCATATTCCCGTCTCGGGCACTTCGGGAAGCATTGCTGTAACTACAGCTTCCAGCTGCTCCTATTTCGTTGAACCATATCCTCAGGATTCCGGCAATGTGACTGGAGTCCAGTTCATCACCATTCCTCCAACTTCATCTCTGCTAGTCGGCAGCCAAAACGCGAGCTACACGGTCGCAGCCAACCATGGCGCACCCCGCAGCGGAGCAATCATGGTAGGCGGTGACGTCTTCACCCTGACCCAGGATGCGCCCGCTTGCTACTACACGCTAAGTGCGACCTCCGCCACGATTCCGGCAACTAGCGGTACCGGTTCCATCGGAGTGACGGCATCGTCTCCAAGTTGCGCCTGGACAGCGAAGGCCAGTGATTCATCTCTGGTAGCCATCTCTTCCGGTGCTTCGGGCACAGGCAATGGCACAGTGAAATACACCGTCCATGCAAATACAGAAGGACCGCAGACGCCAATCATCACCATTGGAGACACAACCGGATACTCCATTTACTCGATCACCCAAGCCTCTGCATTCACCTGCACCTTCAACATCACTCCGTCTACAGTGTCGGCCACCTCCAATGGCCTCTCGAGCTTCTTCGTCGTCAGCGCCTCCTACAGCTTCTGCAAGTGGACCGCGACATCGAGCGACCCAGCTTCGCTGACTGTTGGCGACGTCAGCGGTTCAGGTGGATTGAGCACGAATGGTTCCTCCGTCGGATCTGGCGCTGTGTATTACAGGGTGGCGCAGAACACTACTGGAGCGCCGCGCGTATTCACCATCACTGCCGGTTGCGAGACCTTCACCGTCAACCAGGATGGAGCTCTGGCCTCCAATCTAGCGCCGACGATCACATCGCTTCAACCTGCTACGGCAGTAGCTGGATCGCCTGCGTTTACGCTCACCGTCAACGGCACGAACTTCATTAACAGTTCGGCGGTCAACTTCAACGGCGCTGCCAAAACAACAACCTTTATCAGCAGTACCCAGCTCACCGCAGCCATTCTAGCAACTGACATCGTGAACAGCGGCAACGTTTCAGTCACTGTGACTAATCCCACACCTGGAGGCGGTACATCCCCTGTGGTCAATTTCAGCATTACGGCGAACACGTCTCCGCAGGCATCATTGAGTCCGACCACCGTTGGCTTTCCGACGACCAGCGTTGGTTCCACAGCAACCGCTCAAGTCGTAACTCTCACGAATGGGGGTAACGCCGCGCTCACGATCAGTGGCATTACGATCACGGGCACAAACCCGTCAGACTTCAGTCAGACGAATACCTGTGGCGGATCGCTCGCAGCTGGCGCCCACTGCACGATCTCGGTCAGCTTCACTCCAGCTTCCGCAGCAGATTTAGCGGCCACTCTCTCGGTCGCTGACAACGCAACTGGATCACCGCAGACCGTGACGCTCACCGGCACTGGAACTGCTGCGACAACACCGGTTGCGTCGCTCACTCCGCCTGCGCTGAGTTTCAGCGGAACAACAGGAACCACCAGCGCGCCGCAGACGGCTACGCTCAAGAACACCGGCAACGCTGCACTGACAATCACCGGTATCAGTATCGGCGGTGCGAATCCCTCGGACTTCAGCGAGACGACCACCTGTGGCAGTTCGCTGGCTGCAGGCGCAAGTTGCTCGATCTTAGTGACCTTTACGCCTGCGTCGGCAGCGAGCTTCGCTGCGACGCTCTCAGTAGCAGACAACGCGACCGGATCGCCGCACACAGTGACGTTGACTGGTACGGGAACTGCCGGGGCAGCGCCTGTAGTATCGCTGACTCCTGCTTCGCTCAGTTTCAGTGCAACCACGGCAACCACGAGCGCAGCGCAGACCGCTACGCTCAAGAACACAGGTAACGCTGCACTGACAATTAGCGGCATTATCATCAACGGCGCTAACCCAGGCGACTTTGGCGAGACGACCACCTGCGGCAGTTCATTAGCGGCAGGCGCAAGTTGCTCGATCTCAGTGACCTTTACGCCTGCGTCTGCGGCGAATTTTGCGGCGACGCTATCGGTCGCTGACAACGCCATCGGAGCGCCACATACGGTGACCCTAACGGGCACTGGAACCGCTGCTCCGGCACCTGCCGCCTCACTTACTCCAGGCTCGTTGAGCTTCTCCGCAACGACAGGAATCACAAGCGCGCCACAGTCTGCCACGCTCAAGAACACGGGAGATGCGACGCTCGCGATCAGCGGTATCACTATCGGCGGTGCAAACCCGACAGACTTCAGCGAAACCACCACATGCGGCAGCTCGCTGGCAGCGGGCGCAACCTGCTCGATTGCGATTACCTTCACACCTGCATCTGCCGCAAGCTTCGCAGCTACGCTTTCGATCGCGGACAACGCTGCCGGATCGCCACAGATCGTGACGTTGACAGGAACAGGAACAGCGCCGCCAGCTCCAGTGGCCTCGTTGACTCCAAGTTCTCTTACGTTCTCCGCGATAGCCGGATCCACCAGTGCAGCACAGACAGCCACGCTCAAAAACACCGGCAATGCGGCGATGACCATCGGCGGTATTACCATCGCCGGCGCCGACGCCACAGACTTCAGCACAACCAATACCTGCGGCAGTTCCCTTGCGGCTGGAGCAAGTTGCGCGATATCGGTAAGCTTCACACCTGCTTCGGTGGCAAGCTTCACCGCATCGCTTTCGGTCGCAGATGACGCAGCTGGCTCGCCGCAGACGGTCTCACTCAGCGGCACAGGAGCGGCACCACCTGTACCGACGTTCGCCGTAAACTCGACGACTGCCGCACAAACGATCCAGGCCGGTGGTACCGCGCAGTACACAATTACCGTTACAGCGCAGAACGGAACATTCCCCAACGCCGTCACGCTCGCGGCCACCAAACTTCCACCTGGAGCAACTGCAACATTTAATCCTGCCTCCATCAGTCCAGGCAGCACGTCGGCAAGTTCGCAGTTGACGATTCAGACCACAGCGCCTGTGACTACCGCCTCCGTCGGTGGAAGAGGCTCTGGATGGCCCATAGCAGCGACTGTGCTGCCGCTCTTCGGCTTGCTCATGGCAACGCGCAGACTGCGGCGGCGGTGGATCGCATTGTGCATCCTGGCAGTCGCTTCACTTGGAGCAGTAACTGCTCTCTCAGGATGCGGCGGCGGATTCGCTCTTCCCGGTAGCAAGGGGACAAGCTACAGCATCGTTATCACTGGAACAAGCGGTAACACACAGCAATCCACCACTGTGCAACTCACGGTGCAATAAGGAGTCCCCCATGCGAATCAGGATCAAAGCTGAATTCGTCCTGTTGTTGGCCATGATGGCGGTCTCAGGTTCCGCCGCGATTGCACAGCAGACAACCGATAAACCGAAGCCACGCGCTGAACTGGCGCTGAGCTACGACTACCTTCGCAGCAATGCCCCTCCAGGTGGCTGTACCTGCTTCGGCTTGAACGGAGGAAGCGCTACCTTTGCGTGGCGAGTCAGGCCGGGGGGCTTTGCGGCAGTCGCGGATGTAAGTGTCAGCCATGCGAGCAACATCTCGAGTAATGGCTACGATCTCACCCTAGGCACTTATACGGCGGGCGCTCGCTACACACCCAAGGTAGGCAACTTTCCGCTGCAACCCTTTGGCCAGCTGCTGGTTGGCGTTGCGCACGCCAGCGGCTCGCTCGTAGAGGGACGTACCCCGGCGGTCTCCGATGCGAATGCCGCCTTCGCCACCAATATCGGTGGAGGCCTTGATCTACACGCAGGCCGGCATTTTTCGTTCCGCGTCTTGGAAGCCGACTACGTGCTCACCACCTTTGCCAATGGCAGCAATGATCATCAGAACAATCTGCGCCTCAATGCGGGGCTTGTCCTGCACTTCTGATGGCTGACTACCGCGAGATTCAGTCGCTTGTAGCGTTACAGTTTGCCAGAATGCCTCGACATCCAGTACATGCTTTTGGGATGTCGAGGCTATTTTTTTGGGGTCGATCTACGAACATTTTCGTTGACAACTACGAAATAGCTCGTATATTGTCTTTTCCATGATGAAGAAGCGAGAAATACCGAGGCCGACTGAAGCGGAACTGGAGCTGCTGGGAATTCTGTGGGAGCGCGGCCCCGCCACTGTCAGAGATCTTTTTGAGGCCGTGAATACAGGGAGAGAGGTCGTCTATACAGGCGTGCTTAAACTCTTGCAGATCATGACGGAAAAAGGCCTTGTAGTACGCGACGAACGTGAGCGAGCGCATATTTATCGCGCAGCAGTCACACAGGCCGACACCGAAGTGCGATTTCTGCGCGAACTGAGCGATCGATTCTTTGCGGGCAGCGCGGCGCAACTGGCACTACGCGCGCTGGAAATCGAGAAGGCCAGCGACGCCGAACTGGATGTGATTCGACAATTGATTGCGAAGAAAGATGCTGCCCGGTGATGGCAGCCTGCGGCAGAGACGTGTGCCGCGAGGAGATTGGCGATGAGTGAATGGGTCGTGAGCTGGTTTACTCGATGGGAATGGATAGCATTGGGATGGACCCTGCTACACTTCTGCTGGCAGGGCGCGGCGATCGGACTGATCTTTGCAGCCGCTGATCGGATTACGCACCGCGCAGCGCCGGCAGCACGCTATCTGGTAGCGCTTGGCGCATTTGCGCTGATTCCCTTGTCAGTGGCCGTCACATTCGCAGGCGAGTTGCGTAGCCTTGCACCTGCTGACCCCAGCGCTCACGCTTCAATGAGTTGGCAGGAAGCGAATGGGCGCGGAGCCAGAGCCACTCTCGGGCCCACCATTCCACATGCATTTTCTTCCATCGCAGCGGTGCGCAATGCATGGCCTGCAAGCCACGTGGAGCAGATTCTGCCCTGGGTGGACACTGTCTGGATGCTTGGCCTGTTGATACTTGCCGTGCGCGCTTTGGGCGGCTGGTGGCAGCTTGAACAATTACGTCGCAGGGCACGTCGGGCTGTACCCGCGGCTCTCCAAAATTGCTTCAAGCTCCTGTGCGAGCGAATCCACGTCGGACGACACGTCGTATTGCGTATCTCAGATGAGCTGATCTCTCCTCTGGCGATGGGAGTATGGCGAGCTACGGTACTACTGCCTGTCTCTGCTGTGATGCATCTTGCACCGGAGGAGCTCGAGGCGGTACTTGCGCATGAGCTTGGCCACATCCGGCGGTGGGACTACCTGTGCAATCTGATGCAGACTGCCGTGGAATGCATGCTGTTTTTCCACCCTGCAGTGTGGTGGATCAGTGCGACAGTCAGAGATCGGCGCGAAATCTGCTGCGATGAGATCGCAGTGCGCAGCTGCCCGGATGCCGTGGTGTACGCGAGAGCATTGCTGCGACTTGAAGAGCAGCGGACAGCAGAGCTTCAGTTGGCAATGGCGCTCAAAGGATGCAGCGGATCGCTGTTGGGAAGAGTGAAAAGAGTTCTGGGGGAGGATGGACCAATGGAGAGCAGAATGGTAAGTGGCGTGCGTGTTGCAGTGGCAAGTGCGGTGGCGCTTGCGTTGCTTCTCGGGCCGAAGGTGAGCGATGCAATAGCAGCCCCGAGGCCCATGGCCGATCGTGTTGTCGCAATGGTCGCAGGTGCTCCGTCGCCGCGCACTGCGGATACTGTACAAATGGCGAATGAAAAACCGGCCACTACGCCCAGCGGGGATGTATTGCTTTCGCCAGCGCCCGAGACAGCATCGATTGCACCAGGTGCGATCGATCCGGCTCCCGCGCCGATGATGCAAGCGGCGGCGACAACCAATTCCAAGAGTGTTTCTTATATCGATGGAATGCGCGCTGCCGGCTATCCACTCGATTTAAATAATGATCTGAATACCCTGATCTCACTCAAATCTCTCGGCGTAACGCCAGAGTACGCAAAGCAGATGGGCACACTAGGATACGGCAAGCCGACTGTGCAGGAACTAATCTCGTTGAAGTCTCTTGGAGTCACGCCCGAATATCTGTCTGCAATGAAAGACAGCGGTCTCGGTCCGAAGGACTTTCATGAGGCGGTGACGGAGAAGGCTTTGGGCATCACTCCCGAGTACGCTGCAGCTATGAAAAAGACTGGCTTTACGGATGGCAGTCTTCAGGAACTGATTTCGATCAAGGCGCAGGGTGTCACGCCTGAGTACGTATCTTGGTTCAAGCAGCAGTTTCCGCAGGCCACGATGGCCGAGCTGCAACGTGCTGCAGTCTTTCATCTCGATGACAAGTTCATCGCCGCAGCAAAGAGCCATGGATTTGACGGCAAAGATCTCGATAAGCTCTTGCGTCTGAAGATCTCAGGTCTGCTCGACGAGTAGACGGCTCAACATACATTTCAACTCGTAGTGAAAGGAGCAAGATCATGCGAAATCTTGCATTGGGGATGTGTTTGCTTTTAACGGCCGCCGTAGCCCGAGCCGAGACGCCCGGAAACTGCTCGATTACTTCCGGCCGATCAGACGGTAAGCTGATGCTCAGCTGGGATTCCGGCGAATGTAGTCAGGGACGTCACTGTCACGACGGCGGATCGGGCATGCCGTGGAGCCGCTGGAGCGGCATCACGCCACGCGACCTTGAGCGCGAGGGCGCGACGATTGACGCGCGCATGAAGGCAGAAGCCGGCGAACTGCGCTGTGTCGGCACGGTGCACGATGGCGCACTGCGCGGAACATACTCCTTTACGCAGGATGAAACATTCGTCGCTCAAATGAAGACAATGGGTTTCGACGGTCTGACGCATGACCGCCTGCAAGGCTACGCGATGCTGGATGTGACGACAGAGTGGGTGAAGGAGCTGAAGGACCTGCATGTCACTGAGATGAACAGCGACAATCTGATGGGCCTGCGAGCACTCGGGGTCGATGGAGCATATATTCGCGGCATGAATGCCGCCGGCTACCCAGAACTGGACGCCCCGAAACTCACCGGCATGAAAGCCGTTGGTGTCTCTCCCGAGAAAGTACAGGCAGTACGCGCGATGGGGTTTTCTCCGACCAAAGAAGAACTCATTCAGATGAGCGTCTTCAAGATCGATGCTCCATTTGTAGAGCGGATGAAGGCGCGAGGCTTCAAGAACCTCACCATCAGCCAGCTCGTGCAGATTAAAGTCTTCAAGCTCGATGAATAGATGCATTCTGGCGAGCAGGCGGTAATCTAACCAGGGCGCCTCGATACGGCCCTGGGGAACTTCATGACGGAAAATCGCGCAGACGTAGCGATTGTAGGCGCGGGAATTCTGGGGCTGGGGCATGCCTATGCGGCCGCGAAGGCCGGGCAGCGCGTGGTTGTCTTTGAGCGTTCCCAGCGCGCAAGCGGAGCGTCAGTCCGAAACTTCGGAATGATCTGGCCCATCGGCCAACCAGCCGGTGAGTTACTGCAACTCGCCTTGCGCAGCCGCGAGATTTGGCACGAGATTCTTCGGGATTCAGGGCTGCCATTTCACGATACCGGCTCTCTGCATCTGACCTATCGCCCGGATGAAGCGGCCGTGGCGCACGAGTTTGCAGCAATCGCTCCAGCGCTGGGTTACAGGTGCGAGTGGCTGACCGCGGGGGCCGTACTCGAGCGAAGCCATGCCGTCGAGCCTGAGAGCCTGATTGGCGGTTTGTGGAGCGAGACTGAACTTACCGTCGATCCGCGCCGAATTCTTGCCGAGCTGCCGCGCTTTCTGACTGAGCGATACGGAGTGCAGTTTGTGTTCGGAACACCGGTGCGCTTGATTGCTCCCCCGGACCTGGAGACAGCGAACAGCCGCTGGCAGGCAGACCGCTTTATCGTGTGCAGTGGTGAGGACTTCGAGACACTCTATCCTGAGCACTTCGCTGCCAGTGGATTGACCCGTTGCAAGCTCCAGATGCTGCGTACTGCGCCGCAGCCGCATAGCTGGAGACTCGGCCCTTCACTGGCAGCCGGGCTCACGCTCCGGTTCTATCCTGCGTTTCGGGTCTGCACAACATTGCCTGCGTTGAAGCAACGCATCACGGAGGAAAATCCGGAACTGGACCGATGGGGGATTCATGCGCTCGTATCGCAAACAGCAGACGGCGCACTCACTTTGGGTGACTCACACGAATACGGCCTTGCGGTTGACGTCTTTGACAAAACAGAGATCGATCAACTGATTATGGCCTATACGCAAAGATTTCTTCGCGCGCCGTCGCTTGAAATCGCGGAGAGATGGCACGGCGTTTATGCCAAGCATCCGGACAAGGCCCTGGTCACAATGGAACCGGAGAACAGCGTGCGCATTGTCGCTTCACCAGGAGGATCGGGCATGACGCTTTCAATGGGCCTGGGTGAGAGAACAATACGCGAGATGGGAATCGGACAATGATCAAAGCGCTGATATTCGACTGGGCAGGAACTACCGTAGACCATGGAAGCCTCGCGCCTGTGCTTACACTGGAACGTGTCTTCGCAGACAGCGGCATTCGTGTACCTCACACCGTGATCCGGCGGGATATGGGGATGGCTAAGCGAGACCACATCACGCGTCTGCTGCTTGAGCCGGAGGTCGTAGGTGCGTGGTCTGCAGCGCATCGAGAACCACCGCCAGCAGATGAGGTCGATCGGCTATATGCAGCTTTTTTGCCGCTGCAGATGGAGTGCCTGCTGCGCTATTCGCATGTGCTTGCCGGCGTTCCAGAAGCGATTGCCGTCTTTCGCGGTATGGGAATGCAGATCGGCTCAACCACCGGCTACACACGTGCAATGCTCGATGCCCTCGTGGCAGCCGCAGAAGAAGAAGGATACGTGCCCGACGCCGCATTGACACCAGAAGATTCAGGAGCCGGACGCCCGTCCCCGGCAATGTGCATGGCCATCTGCCGGCAGTTTGCCATAGAACCGCATGAATGTATCAAGATCGGCGACACGCCCAGCGATATCGCTGAGGGCCGCAACGCCGGCATGTGGACGATCGGCATTACGCGAACCGGCAATATGGTTGGCCTGAGCAAAGCTGATTGGGACACAACGCCAGCAGACGAGCAGCGCGCGCTACTCGAAAAGGCCGAGACAGAGCTGTTGGGACAGGGAGCGCACGCCGTGGCGGAATCTGTAGCTGAGTCTCTGCCGCAGATCGAGGCCATCATCTCGCGATCGACACACGACGAAAGGCCGTAATAACTTCACCGGCTTACTGTGACTTTGCTGCCGGGTTTGCTGCGCGTATCCGGTAACTCCCTGGTCCAACGATCAATTGCGCGACAGTGCAGATCGAGAGCAAGGGATCATCATGGAAGCAATGCACCCAGAGACGGTGATACATCAGTGAGGCGATAAGCTGCAATAGGCAAAGAAGTTAATCTCTGATAGTTTGATGCAGTGCCGCTTCGCTTAGGACCGTATCGAAGCACTTGTTCGTGGCACTCTTCGTGGAGACTCTGCCCTATGCCGCTTACTCATTCGTTGAGTCGCAAGCGACGCGACTGCCGGTTCGCGGCGTGGCCTGCGATAGCCGCCCTGGGGCTGTTGGCTGTCACAGGCCTTGCCGCGCAGCAGTCTCGCGGCGTGACGGACCTCACCCAGTTGCACGAGCGCTTTCTGAATCCCCCTGATGGCACGCGAATCATGATGCGCTGGTGGTGGTTTGGCCCTGCGGCGACCAAGCGCGAGATCACACGCGAACTTGAAGAAATGAAGGCTGCCGGCATCGGGGGCGTCGAGATTGCCAACCTCTATCCGCTGGCTCTCGATGACCCTGCGACAGGCTTCCACAATACGCCGTTCCTCTCTCCTGAACACTTGGAAGCACTTCGCTTTGCCAACCAGGAAGCTCACAGGCTCGGTATGCGCATCGATATCACGTTGTGTAGCGGTTGGCCTTTCGGGGGACCGCACATTCCGGTCACTGAAGCGGCAGGCAAGCTACGCGTTGAGCAAATCGACGTGCCTGTGGGCGTCATGGATGCTCAGGCTCCCTTTGTCGATAGCGGCGAGTCACTGCTAGCAGCATTTCTCGTTCCGGCTTCTGATGCAGAAAACACGATGTCACATGCTGAACAGCTGGCGGCTCCGCGATCAGGGCGATTTGCTTTCGCTGCCTCCACACAATCCCGCAGGCTGATCTGTTTTCTGTCCAGCCGCACCGGGATGATGGTCAAGAGGCCGTCGGTCGACGCCGCCGGATTCGTTCTGGACCACTACGACAAGGTAGCCACTGAACAGCACCTGCATGCAGTTGGAGATCGCCTGCTCTCAGCCTTCGGCGACCAGCCACCTTACGCCATCTTCAGCGATAGCCTGGAGGTCTACGGCTCGGACTGGACGCCGGCCTTGCTGGACGAATTTCAGCGGCGTCGTGGTTACGATCTGCGCCCTCACCTGCTCTCTCTGGTCAAAGACGTTGGGCCGGAAACTACCGCGATCCGCCATGACTGGGGCCGAACACTCACTGAGCTTGCAGACGAGAATTTTCTGGAGCCGCTCCATGCCTGGTCCCGCGAACACCACACACTGCTGCGTTCGCAGACCTACGGGTTCCCGCCAGTAACGCTTTCCAGCAACCGCTTCGCTGATCTGCCGGAAGGCGAAGGTAAAGCCACTTTCCAGATGTGGCGCGAGTTTTCAGACACCCGCTGGGCTGCCTCGGCCGGCCATCTCTTCCATCACCCGGTCATCTCTTCCGAAACATGGACCTGGCTGCACTCGCCCGCTTTCCGGGCCACTCCGCTGGACATGAAGGCTGAGGCCGACCTGCATTTTCTGCAGGGGATCAACCAACTCATCGGCCATGGATGGCCTAATTCTCCGGACGTAGCCGGCGAACCCGGATGGCGCATGTATGCCGCGGCGGCGCTCGATGCTCATAATCCATGGTTCATGGCGATGCCTGACCTGACACGCTATCTACAACGGGTCAGTTTCGCGCTACGTCAGGGAGAGCCGACCAACGACGTCGCTCTTTTGCTGCCAAACGATGACATCTGGGCGTCCTTCTCCGCGGGATTCACAAAACACGCCTCACCGACCTCTGCCGCGGGCTTCGACGAGAGCGGTTCCAACGTGAGTATGGACGAGGCGATGGACAAGTTCCTCGGCAAGCAAGTCATCGCACAGGTGCTCGACGCCGGCTTCAATCTTGATTACATCGACGCCGACACCATCGATAAGCTAGGAATTCCCTATCGCATCCTGATTCTACCCTCCATCGATAGGCTGCCTGTCTCCACGTATGAAAAGATCGCCGATTTCGCCCGGCGTGGCGGAATCGTAGTAGCAACGGGCCGGATGCCGGCCACAGCGCCCGGTCTGCTGCATGCAAAGGAGGAATCGGCGCGACTGAAAGAGCTTTCGGAGGAGATATTCCAGGGCAAAATCGTCTCTGCGCACTTTTTGAAGGATGAGCAGGAACTGGGCCCGGCCTTGGCGAAGTACACCTCGCCCGACATGACCCTGACGCCATCGACGCCACAGATTGGCTTCATTCATCGCCATCTTGACGGCGGCGACCTCTACTTCGTGGCGAATACCTCCAACGAGCCCCGGCACGTTCAGGCGCATTTCCGAGCCACAGCCCGGCACGCGGAGACGTGGGATGCCTTCAGCGGCGCCATTACCGGTGTCTCGGACCCCGGCAGCATCGTGATTGACCTGGAACCTTATGGCTCTCTCCTGATCTTCTTCTCCGAGACCGGGGACACCGCACCAACACCACAAAAGCGCACTGAAAAACCTATTCAGGACTTGTCACGAAACTGGACAATCAACTTCGCCGGGAACCACACGGATGAAAACATGGACCAGCTTCGATCCTGGAGTGACGCCCCGAAGACCCGGTTTTTTTCCGGTCTTGCAACCTACCAGAAAAGCTTCGATGTTTCGCTAAATAACAGCATTACCGACACGCAGTACCTTCTCGACTTCGGTGCCGGAACCCCCAACACGGTACCTTCACCCGACACCCCGCACAATATGTATGCCTACCTGGCAGGCCCCATCCGGGAAGCGGCACAGGTCTACGTCAACGGCAAATCCGCCGGAGTAGTCTGGCATCCACCGTATCGACTCGACGTCACCCCGTACCTCAAAAGTGGCAGAAATGACCTCAGGATCGTCGTCGGCAACACCGCGATCAACTCGCTCGCCGGCCAATCCCAGCCCGATTACCGCCTCCTCTGGGACCGCTACGGGAAGCTCTTTGTCCCCCAGGATATGGAGAACCTTAGCCCGCTTCCCTCCGGTCTGCTCGGACCAGTTCGGCTAATCGAGTCAAGAAGCGTAAGTCCGGCTCGGTAGTTGCGCCGAACCTCCAACAAAGGCTGATAAATCACGCTTTCCATCGGCCAGTTGAAATAAAGGTTACGAATTGAAATGTCATCGAAATATTAAGTTGCAGGGGTTACGGGGCAATCCCAGCACAGTCGTCAAAAACTGCTAGAAAATCGATGTACCTATACGGCAAATTTTCGATTTGCCGTATAGGGTTCCTGAGAACCCAAATTCCAAATAAGAAATTATATTTCTCTTGACAATATTTATAGCGGATGAGTAGATTTGCCGCTGCGTCGAGATTGGTCCAGATTTCGCAAGCAACAGTGCGTCCATGTCCTCCGAGCCGTTGGGAGAGGCATAAACCAAATCTTTCGCGAACAGAAGCAGTAAACGATTCTAGGAGGTTCAGAACATGCGATCGATGCGATGCTCCCTCGTACTGATCATTCTGTTGGTTGCGGCCGGCAGGATGTTTGGGCAAGCCGGCGCGACGGGTACGATTCTAGGCACCATCACTGACAGCAGTGGGGCGATTCTTCCCAACGTTGATGTGACGGTGACCAATACCGCAACCAACCAGGCCTTTCATACCCTCTCCAGTTCCTCTGGAGATTTCAACGCTCCAGCACTGAACCCGGGCAGCTATATCGTCGCGGCAACAGCGCCGGGCTTCCAGAAGTCGGTTACCAAGCCATTCATTCTCACCGTCGATCAAAAAATTCGTATCGACCTGGCAATGAAGCCCGGCGAAGTGACCACAACAACGGAAGTAACAGCCCAAGCCGTGGAACTGGACACTGATTCCGCTGCGCTGTCTCAGGAAATGAGCGGCGAGCAGGTGGCAGCTCTTCCGCTGAACGGCCGCAACTTTATGCAGTTGCTGCTGGTCGGCGCCGGTGCAGTTACCGTCGGTGGCGAGCAGGGCACCATGCGCCAGGGAGAAGGCAACGCGGTCAGCGTTAACGGCGGCCGTCCTGAAGGCAACAACTACACGCTTGACGGCTTGGTCAACACCGATCAGGCGTTGGTCACGCCCGCTGTCATCCTCTCGCAGGACGCCATTGGCGAGTTCAAGGTGCAGAGCGGTATCTATCCTGCTGAAAACGGATTCGGCGCCAGCCAGATCAACCTGGTCAGCAAGGCCGGCACCAACTCGATCCACGGTGCTGCTTATTGGTCCAACCGTAACGACGCTTATGACGCCAAGCCCTTCACCAATGCCAGCTACACCGGCGATACTCCAACCGCAAACCCCATTCTCCGCCTCAATCAGTTTGGATTCGTTGCCGACGGCCCGGTTTACATTCCCAAGCTTTACGACGGACGCAACAAATCATTCTTCATGGCCAACTACGAAGGCTGGCGCATGAACAACGGCCAGACCCTCCGTGAAGCGGTGCCGACACCTCTGGAACTGTCGGGAGACATGACTCAGACAACGGTGCCGGATATCAAGGACACTAACGGCAATCTGGTCCTCCCCGCTGGCTCTCCGCTGCCTGCTTTTGGCACCGCGGCCTGCACAGCGGCCCTTGCCGCCGGATATGACTGCCTTCCCGCCAACCCGGTAACAGGTGGTCAGGACTGGCACGGAGTTGTTCCAACCGCAGCCCAAACCAGCAACATCGGTATACCGGCAGTTAACGCGGGATTCTGGGGAAAGCCCACCGTCTCAGGGCATACGAATCAAGGCGTTGCTAACTTCATCGAAAATGTCGGCGCTCCGCTCACGATGAATCAGCAGACCTACCGCGGCGACCAGAACCTTGGTAAATTCGGATCGGTCTTCGGGCGTTACACCCACGCCAAGTACGTCAACAGCAACATCTACAACTCCGGGTCCGTCGACTACGGCCAGGAACAGTACTTCCAGACGGAAGATAGCTGGGTCGTCTCTCACGCTATCAACATTGGCTCAAAGAACGTGAACAATTTCCGGTTCGGCAAGCTGAGTGCAAACGCACCTCAGGGCTCAGCCGCCCCGCCTGCCGACTTCGTCAGCTCACTCGGTCTGACGGGCACGTTTAAGACCTTTACTGCACTGCAGGAGACCTATCCGAACGTCGGGTTTGGCACCGGTGGCTATACCAGCGGTGGTGGCCCGGTCAACTCATACAGCGGCTCGGAGAATCCCAACTGGGAATTCACTGATTCCTTCACCACCATCCACGGCAAGCATACGCTGGGTTTGGGCATCGACTATCGCCACTGGCATCTCAACCGCAACCTGGATGATGACTTCTACGGCGATTGGAGCTTCGGCGGCAGGACGGTTCTAACCAACAACCTTGCCATCGACCCGACTTTGCCCCCAGACCAACAAAAATTCAGCTGCGCCACCAAATATTCTCAATTCGCACAATGCGGCACGGGCAACAGTATCGCCGACATGCTCACCGGCTGGATCGGCGGCGTCGGCGGATTCGTACCCGGTCCTCTGAGCCCGACCGATCAGGCCGGCAACCCGCAGGATCACGTCTACAACTACTTCGGACCGTACTTCCAGGATGACTGGAAGGTCAGTCAGAAACTCTCCATCAACTATGGCCTTCGCTGGGACTTCCGCGCCGCGCCCTACGAGGTGGATAACCACTTCTTCTGGCTCGACGCCAGTAATGCACAGGGCGGCCTCTGCTATGCAGATCCGGCGCTGACCACCAATGGCGTCGCACCCGGCGTTGGCGTCGATAAAACTAGCCCCATCCTCCGTTACTGCGGCAAGGTTCCCAAGCCCGGCTCGAAGTTTCCGTTCGCTCCGCGCTTTGGTCTTAACTACCGATTCAACGACAAAACCGTGGTACGTGGCGGATACGGCATCTTCTTCGACTCGTTTGAAGGGCGCGAAATCGACGACTCTGCCGATATCTATCCCTACTCGGTGCGTAACAGCCTCAATCCATCCGGCGTTGGCAGCGTTCCTAAGCTGACCAGCGAGATGTTCCCTGCCTACGACACGTTGACGGCATTCCCGGTTTCAACACTCTCCTTTATCGCGGTTATCCAGTCGGAAAATCCGCACAACCCCTACGTCCAGTCGTGGACGTTGTCGGTCGAGCGTGAACTTGCACGCAACACAACGCTCGAAGTCAACTACATCGGCACCAAGGCGACCCATCTGCTGAATCGGCACAATATCGCTCAGCCGTACAGCATTCCCACGGATAGCCTCAGCTTCTGCCGCCAAAAGGATGACAAGGGCAATTACGAGAACCTCGAGAAGGCTCCATGCACTCTCTCCTCACGTCTGCCGTACCCGAACTTCACTGGCTTCTACATCAACAGTGACTTTGCCGGCTACTCAAACTACAACGCGATGAACGTGAAGTTCGAACATCGCACCCATGACCTGGCTGCAACGGCCATCTACAGCTGGGCCAAGAGCATGGACGACAAGTCGGCTGCGGCCGGCGTGGGCGCCACCGGTGCCGGTTACCAAGGCTTCCAGGACAACCACAACCCCAACCTTGATTACGGTCCTTCGGACTTCAACGTCAATCAGCGTTTCGTGGCCAGCTATGTCTATCAGCTGCCCTTCGGACGCGGTAAGAAGTTCGCTAACCAGATCAATCGTGCGGCAGACCTCGCCATCGGTGGATGGCAGCTCAGCGGCATCACCACCTTCCAGTCCGGCTTCCCATACACCGTTCTGGCGAATGACAACCAGGGCGTTCTGGACAGCCAGTTCGTACACGCCAACTACACACCGGGATGCAAGGTCAACAGTAACCAGACCAAGCCGTTCCAGCGCATCAACACCGACTGTTTCTCGCAGCCTGATGTGGGTGTCTACGGAAACCTCGGCCGCAACTCATTCCGTAATCCTGGCATCAACAACTGGGATATGGCGATAGGCAAGGAATTCACCATCGTCGAGCGGATGAAGTTCCTCTTCAAGATGGATACATTCAACACCTTCAACCATCATCAATACGCTGGCGATGTGGGCGGTCTGATCGTCGCAGGTTCAGGCGGCGGAAGCAGCATCGACAACGGTTTAACCAGTGCGACCTTCGGCCAGCTCACCGGTGCAGGAGCCTCGCGTATTCTCCAATTCAGCGGCAAGATCACCTTCTAACCGCGTTCAACAGTGACTCTAACCTTCCGCCACGCCCTCGGGCGTGGCGGTTTTTTCTTCCCAGATTTTAGTTGGATCCAAGAGATACACTACGGCGATGAAGAGTTTACGATTGGCCACAACCGGTACTTTACTGCTCATCTTGCCGCTGCTGGTCTTTGCTCAGTCACAGGGCACCGCCGAACAATACGCCGAAGCTGGCCAGAGCGCCCTTGCGGCAGGCGACTACCGCTCCGCGCAGACCAACTTCGAAGCCCTCGTCAAACTCGAGCCCGGCATCGCTGAGGTTCATGCCACCCTTGCCGTGATCTATTACAGGCAGCGCGAATACGACCAGGCTGTTCGCTCCATTCACACCGCACAGAAGCTCAAGCCCGGTCTGCCCAAACTCGACAGTTTGTTGGGCATGTCGCTCGCCGAGATGGGCCGTTTCAAGGAAGCGCTCCCTGGCCTCGAAAAGGGCTTCAAACAATCCGCCGACCTGGAAGTGAAACGAATGTGCGGCTTGCAGCTCCTGCGCGCCTATGCGGGACTCAACCGCGACCCCGACGCCGTCGTGACAGCCCTCGCCCTCAACAAGGCTTTCCCCAGCGATCCGGAGATTCTCTACCATACAGGCCGCATCTACGGAAACTACGCCTACATCGTGATGGAGAAGCTCCACAACGAAGCCCCCGACTCCATCTGGATGCTGCAGGCCCAGGGCGAGGCCGATGAAAGCGAAAAGGACTACGAAGGCGCAATCGCTGCTTTCAATCACGTCCTCGTCCTTGACCCATCGCGGCCCGGCATCCATTACCGACTCGGCCGCATATACCTGAAGCGATTTCAGGACGCACAGAAAGCCGAGGATCGCGAAGCCGCAGCGCGCGAGTTCCATGCGGAACTTGCCGTCGACCCCGGTCACGGAAATGCCGCTTACGAACTCGCCAACATCCAGGCCGATGCAGGTAACCTCACCGAAGCACGGGCAGGCTATGAGCAGGTCATCACCCGCTTCCCCGACTTTGAAGAAGCTCTCGTAGGCCTCGGCGGCGTCCTGCTTCAGGACCAAAAGCCGAAAGATGCTCTGCCGCCGCTGCAGCACGCTACGCAGGTCAATCCCACGAATGAGGTTGCCTGGTACAGACTTGCCATGGCTGAACGTGGAGCCGGCGACAGCGCAGCCACGCAACAGGCCATGGCGAAGTACCAGGAACTCCGCAAAGCCCGGGCCAAATCCGAACCAAGGCCTCCTTCATCCGACGAAGTTACACCCCAGCAACTAGGCCCCGACGCCCAACCCTGATTCGCTTATTGCTACTCGAGCACGAAAAGAGGATGCCTTCTCAACAAACCTGCTGAAAACCAATCCCCATAAGCGCTGCAGCCTTCCGGAGCGTCTCCGCCACATGCCCCACGCCAACCGCACAATGATGCGCTGGGCCGGCCGCATTCCACGCGTTCACAAACCCGCGCGCGCCCAGCGAAAAACGATATCGGCTGTTGGTGTTGCCGATCTCCAGAATCTCTCCGGCCACAGACTCGCCCTCGGCCACCAGCAGCTTAAACCGCTGGGCCTCATCCTCAACCACCGAGAGCAGCGTGACCGGCCCGTGCTTCACAGACATTTCCACTGAAAGTCCGCGCCCGACCTTGCCGTGATAAACCTTCAGCGGACGCACCTTCGTCTTCCCCTGCGCAATCGCGATATGCCCCGGCCCATCATGCCCCATCAGCACAAGGTCGTCATTGAAGTCCATTGCATAGTACTCAGTAAACGAGCCGCCGGCGCCCAGCGAATCCATCATCTTCATCGCCAGCACATTCTTCACCTCATACTCACCAGCCACGGGAATATGCCGTCCGGTCAGCAGCGAGGTACCCAGAATGATCGAGCTCATCGTGTCTTCATTCGCCGCAACGCCTGAGCCCTTGTAGTAGTACGCGAGAGCATCCAGCTCGTACTGCGCGACAAAGGTATCGAGAGCCACTGAAGTCCGGGCCGCACGCAGCAGCTCGTCCTCCGGACAATCCTGCTGCACATCAAAGACATCGCGAAAATCCCCGACCCGCTGTGCAACCGCATCGTCCGCAGTCTGCGCCACAAACGCGCTCAACTCGTCCACTTCCACAATTTCCACATGCGTGCCAAAAACAATCGAGACAAGTGTCACATCCGTCATGATGTCGAGCATGCCGCTGTAGTAGTGGCCCATCAGCCCCAGCCGCGCCCCAGCCAGCGTAGCGCGCAACTGTGCAGCGCCAAGCCATCCCTCAATCTCCACCCATGTGGTCTCTTCATCCAGCACCCCAGTCACCTGATGAAAAGGAATCCGCGCACGCGTCATCACATTGGAGATCTCCGGCACAGGGCACGCCGAGCAATAAGCCAGCCAGTGCCCCGTCATCGCCGTACGATCTTCGAGCTTGTTGAAAGCCCTGTAATCGATAGCTGCTTCAGGCTGCAGATTCAGCACAATCACCGGCACACCGGCCCGCTGCACCAGCGGCAGCACCGTATTTGAAAGCGCATACGTAGTCACATACAGAAAGAGGACATCAATGTCTTCGCGACGGCCCCGCCGTCCAGCCTCCTGTGCCCGCTGGGGAGTATCCACCAACCCTAAATTAACTACCTCTACACCCGGTCGCTCCAGTCTCTCCGCAACCTTCGCCACATAGCCTTCAAGGCGCGACTTCAGTCCTGCAAACTGGCTCCAATAAGCCTCAAGCCCAATCCCGCACAGTCCTGCTCGCAGTGGCCGATTGCTTTCCGTCATGCTTCCCCCATACAGCGGCAGAATACGCCGCCGCCTAGGTATACCATCCCATTAGTCTCATTTGCAATACTTTCTGTATTGACATTTTCCGATCTGAGTAGCCTCCATGCATCCCATTCCTAAGAGCGTTATACTCATCTCGCAAACCAGCATATTTTCCGGCACCTATCTCTGCCGAAGGAACAAATCATGCCTCGCAATCCGGCCAATTCCGCAGCCATACTCGCATTGACAACTGTCTGTTGTCCCATCGTACTGTCCGCCCAGATGCAGATGCCTGCTTGCCACCAGATGCCGGCTCAGACTCTGATCGTCGCTCCTGAAAACCTGCCGCCGCCTCAAAAGCTTACCGGCATCGGCAACCTGCACTTCCCCATCAGCTCCCATAATCCAGAGACGCAGGCCTGGTTCGATCAGGGTATGAATCTTGTCTTTGATTTCTGGGACTATGAAGCCAACCGCGCCTTCGAGCAGGCTATTCGCACCGATCCCAACTGTGCTATCTGCTACTGGGCTCTCACAGAATCGCTCGGTATCCATAACAAGGAAGTCGAAGGCTACGCTCACGACGAGTTACTCAAAGCGGTCGCCCTGCGCTCGCACGCCGACAAGCGCGAAAAGATGTACATCGAAGCAGCCCAGGCCGAGTCCGGATCTATCACCGGCAAGTACGCCTCCCGCGCAGACCTTGACGACAAGGCCAAAGCCATTCTCCGCCAGATAGCCCACAAATACCCCAGTGACACGACTGCCCGCCTGCTCCTCGCTGAAGCTCTTCAGGACGGTTACGACCGCGATACCGGCAAGGCCCGCGCCGGCACCGCCGAGATGATCACCATCCTCCAAAACATCCTCAAAGAAAAGCCAGACGACTCGGCGGCCAACCACCTCTGGATCCATGCCGTCGAAGCCAGTCCTCACCCAGAGCAGGCCCTGCATTCAGCCCAGATCCTCGCCGACCTTGCATCCAGTTCAGGCCACATGACCCACATGCCCGGCCACATCTTTTACCGCACCGGCGACTACGAGAGAGCGCAGGTTTCCTTTGACCTCTCCACCAGCGTCGACGAAGCCTACATGAAATCGCAGAACGTTGCCTCTGACAACGACTGGAACTATGTCCACAACCTCATGTACTCAATCGCCAACCTGCTCGAAGCAGGTCACGTCGAACAGGCCGCAGCCGTCTCCGGCAAACTTACCGCTGCCCGCGGCACCCTCGCGGCAACTCTCTATCCTTGGTCGACACGCGACTCTATTTCTCGCCTCAACCCGCTACTCCCTGTCGCTCTACGCAGCGGCGACTGGCGCGCTGTCCAGAAGCTTCTTGCAATCGGCGCGCCCCCTCCCACCCTGCCAAATCTGCATTCACTCTCCGTCTCACTCATAGCATTCGCGCATGGCATGGAAAGCGTCTCACACAAAGACCTGGAAACAGCCCGCAAACAATCCACCGAACTCGACGCGCAGCTATGGCGCCTCTCCCAACAAGTCAAAGAAGAAGACGCAAAATCTGAAAAGAAACCCGCTGATGCTAAGCCTATGAACCAGACACAGCCCATCGACCCCAACCTCGAGCTGCTGGTCAAAAACCTTGCCATCATGTCTCTTGAACTTCGCGCAGCCATTCTCACAGCTGACAAGAAGGTCTCCGAAGCAGAAACTCTCTACGCCCAAGCCCGCCGCGAAGAACACGACCTGGGCTATCGCGAACCTCCCGCCTTCATCCAGCCCGTAGCCGAACAGGAAGCCGAGCTCATGACTGCAGCCGGCGAAACCACTGCCGCAGAAAAAGCCTGGAAACAAGCCCTGGAAGACCGTCCCAACTCCGGCTACCCGCTCTACGGCCTCGCTCTTCTCGCCGAGAAGTCTGGCGACTCCGCAAAAGCCTCCGCAGCTTACACAAAATTCTTGACCGCCTGGAAGAACGCCGACGCCACTCTTCCCCAAATTGAATCAGCCCGACACTGGATGGCCACACACCCAGACACAGCCCTCGCCTCAGCTACGAAATAACTTTGAGCGGCCCAAGTCTCGCGTCTGAGACCTGGGATCCACTTAAATCTCACCCTTCCCAATATCCATCGAAGGCGAAATCGGATTCCCCTCGTCGATATACTCTTCAATCACCTTATCCAGCAGTCCCTGTGCCTGCAGAATAAAGTCCACAGCATCCCGCCCTGCGCCGCGCCCGCCCTTATGCGGAGTCACATAATGCGCCGCCGCCTTCACCTGCGCACGCGCATTTAGCACAGCAATCGCAAGCCCACACTCACGCATCACCGGCAGATCGATCACGTCATCACCCACATACGCAATCTGCTCCAGCGTCACGCCCTCATCGGACATAATCTTGCGCACAGCCTGCATCTTGAACGACTGGCCCATGAACAGAAACTCCAGCTTCAGATCCCGAGCCCGCAGCGCCACCGTCTCAGAAATCCGTTTGGTGATAAAGCCGCACTTGATCCTCGCCAGCCGCGCCAGTGTTATGCCCGCTCCATCATGCGCGTGAAAGCCCTTAGCCTCCGCCATCGACCCTTGCTGGACACTGTTTCCATTCGCCGCAGGCGCAGGAAATAGCCAGATGCCGCCATCTGTCAGCACGCCATCCACATCGAAAAGTATGATCTTGATTCGTCGCGCGCGTTCTTCCGCCGTCAGCGTCTTGTCCGCCATCTCGCTCATGCCTCAATCTTACCGGTTGACGACTCCCCTTATCGGCGACAATAAGGCATGGCCGCGCCATCCCAGGAATCAGATAACACCAAAGAGAAGGAAGACGCACTAACTCCCAAACCTGGCGAGTTCTATTACGACGGCCCTTACATCGTCTTCACCGAGGCTTATCACCTGCGCCGCGGATACTGCTGCCAATCCGGCTGCCGCCACTGCCCTTACGGCTTCAACAAACTCCCCTGAAGATAACTTCCCTTATCCTCGACGCAAAACTGTAGTTCAAACTTACACCTCACCCTACAAATCGATCCGGTACAGGCATCTCTCGGAAATCCTCAACCATCTCACAGCAGGAACCGGACCTCGGGTTCGCGCGCAAGACTGCTTCACTTACATTAGCCCAGGAAAACATCGCCTGGATGGTGTTACCTCAGGAGGAAGTTATGGGTCTGCTCTGGTGGATCATCGTAGGAGTTATCGCCGGATGGGCGACAGGCAAGATCATGAAAGGATCAGGCTACGGATTTATTGCTGACACCATTCTCGGCATTGTAGGCGCTGTCATCGGAGGTTACGTCGCTGGCGCGTTGGGCATTTCGCCTGTCGGCGGCATGCTGTACACCATCCTGATCGCCATTGTTGGCGCGGTCATCCTCGTATTTCTCTTCCGCCTCATCACAGGCCGGCGAGCCTGATCGTCCCTCCGGAGTGCGCTTTCACCTTGACGGCGCACTCCCCGCAGCAGGAGCCGCCGCTACATCAGCCTCGCGCACAAGCACCGCAAACCGCGGAAAAGCAAAGCTCCCGCCCGCGTCATCCACCACATTCAACTGGCCGATATACGTTCCTGGCTTCAGCTTCTCCAGCGGCACATCCAGCTGCACGGCCACAGCATCTCTACCCGCTGCGTTCAGTGCCGTGGCCTGCACCACAGGCGTCTCAAAGACCTTCGTCGATCCCTGAATCAGTTCCAGGCTACTGATCAGACTGATCTGTCCCTTCACCGTCTTCGCTGCGTCAGCACCGGGTTTCACTTTCGCTGGACTGTATACCTCATACAGGATGTAAAGGTGCTGTCCCTGCCGGAAGACATGGCTGATATTCGGCACATACTGCTGCCCGTCATGCACTAACGGGTTCGTCTGTCCCTTCGAATCGGCCTTTTGCGCGGGCATGCGCATCGACGCCAATACAATCGAGCTCAGCTTCATCGGAGCCTTGCGCATATCCGGCAAAGTAATATCCGTCTCGAACGAGCCCATATGCCCGCTCTCGTTCTCCCGCACAACAAACTTGAGATGATACTTGCCGGGGGGCAAATTAAAGCTTGTCGAGTACTGAATATTCTTCTGCCTTACCTGCTGCTGTCCGTCGATCGCCAGCTTTACTGTCTCGCGCACATGGCCGATCGGCCGTTTCGCTTCGTCAATCACTTCGCCAATAACATCAAGCGTTGCCTTGTCCCGGTCTCCACCCTTTGCGAACGGAATCTGCAATCCCGGCACAATCAGCGACACCGGCACATTGAACCGATTCTCATCAATTCTGAAGTAGAAAGCGTCCAGATACAGAGCCACATCCGTTGCGGGCAGATCGCTTGATAATTCATCCTCTAACTCACGCTCGCGATCTTCCTTCCCCGCGTGTTTGAAGTCAGCAGGAGCATAATAGCCCGGCCTGTATTCCAGCTTCACGTTCGGACGATTCACCTTTACGGTCAGCTTGCGATAGCGCCCGTCCCGTACCGGGTTCGCCGGATGAAAGCCAAGTACATAGTAGGCCGACGAATCCTTCTGCACCTGTGCAAATACCGACGCAAAATCATTCGAGTCCAGAAATGCCTTGCCGCCTGTATCCGCAGAAAGCGTAGTCAGCGTCTCCTGCGAAGCAAAGTTCGCATTGAAGTTATTCTGGATCGCCCCACCGTTATAAGCGCCCGCTCCTCGCAAACTCGCGGTCGATGCATCTCCCAGCGGCGACACGGCCTGCAATCCCCGTGTGTCCAGTGAATAGATAGACAGATTCGCACGCACAGCCGCGTTGATCGCGGCCCGCAACGAAGCCTGGTTCTCAATCCCGTCTCGCGAGAGTCCACCCGAAAAATAAATCAGCGACTTCTTCTGGTTGATCTTCTCCAGCGACTTCGAAATCGCTCTCAGCGCATATAACTCGCGGTCGGTATTAATGTCGTTATACTCCGACTCATCCGGCGCATAACCACTCGAGTCCTCCACCTGATTCGAGTTAGCATTTGCTCCCTGGGCAAACGCTGCGCCCTCGGTGCCGTTGTACACACCCACCGCATTCGTGAGTAGATCTTTGTCAGAGGTGAAGTCCTGATCTACCTTCAGTTCCGTATCCAAAGACACCAGTGCAACAAGATCCGCAGACTGCATCTTGTCTTTAAGAAACTTCCGCGCAGCCTCGACGCTCCGATCCAGATCCTCCGGTTGCATAGAAGTGAGATCGAAGAAAAACACAATCAGCCGGTGATTGCGCAGGTCCTCTTCGCGTTCCCCTCCCACTGCAGTTCTTCCCCGCGCCGCCGAAGCCAGCCCGCTGATAGTCGCCTCATTCAGTGGCTTCGCCATATCCACGCTCTCAAAATCAAAACTCGATATCTGTTGCGCCTTCCCATTTTCGAGAATCGCGAAATCGCTCTGCTTCAGCCCGCGAATCACCTCTCCGGTCTTCGAATCGCGCACCACCACATTCGTCAGTACCAGGTCCGATTCAGTCCTCAGCACAAATCCGGTACCCTGCCCCAAACTCTCCTGCACATTCGCCTGTCCATAGACCGGCACGGCCAGCAGAAGAGCCAGAGTCATTGCCACACCGCGTTGTACCTGCCCTAACAACTGCATCATCCTCATGCCTAAAATCTGAACCGTGCGAGAAACGTAAACTGCCGCATCGCCGCCGCTGAGGTGACCTCGCCAAACGTCGGCGATTGCACATTCGTATCTACACCCGAATACTGCACCGTGTTGAAGACATTATTCGCCGTCGCACGAAGCTCAAGGCTCCGCGTGTCTCCCAGTTGTTCTGTCTTCGACAGCGTCATGTTGTTGGTGATAACTCCCGGCCCAGGAATCGAGTTGCGGTTCGCATTGCCAATACCATTCGTCGGAGCGTCACTACTGAACGCATCCGTATTGAACCATCTCCGCAGGGACCCACCTCCCGCCGTAACCGATGCCGCGTAATCCCTGTTCGGCCGCCCTGATCCTGCAGTATTCGTCGCCACATTAGCCTCCGACGCCTGAAAGATCGGAGTCAGCGGTGTGCCGGTGGCAAACGTAAACGCTCCTGAGATAGACATCCCCTCCAGAATCCTCGATGCCATACCTCCGCCCGACAGGAAACGCTTGTCCTTGCCAAACGGTAATTCGAAGAGATAATCCCCTGTAACTTTATGCCGCTGGTCAAAACTCGAGTTACCTTCTTCCGCGCCAAGATCCTGCCAGTTCTGCGCAACTACGGTTGAAGTCCCATCCACCGAACCCGCGTCGTCAATTGAGTGCGAATAGGTGTAGTTCGCTCCAAGCGAAATTCCATCCTGCAGCCGCTTTCGTAGCCGAATCGTCCCTGCGCTAAACTTCGAAAACGCCGACGACTGCTCGTACTTGAAAAGCACCTGCTGCCCATAAGGACTCGTCTGCACAACCGGCAACGGCGCGCTCGTAACATCCAGATGATTGCCCTTCGAGCCGTTGTACCCCATGTTCAGCAATATCCCCAACGGAAAGGTCTTCTGTATATCGATGTTCCAGGCCTGCACATAGGGCAGCGTGTAATGCGTCTGCAACGAATAGTTAGGCGGCTGGCTGTTTTCGGGCACAGGAAAACCATTCTCCAGGGAGATAGGAGTCGTCCCCGCAACATTCGTCTGCACATTCGCAAAAGGAGGCTGCCGCGCCATCGACCGCGCGAATGTCAGATACTGCCCATTCGTAAAGTTAATCGCATATCCACCCCGCACGACAGTCGACTTAGGCAGCCGCAACGCCAGCGCCAACCGCGGCGCGATGCCAGGATGAAACGGAAAGACCAACGTACTTGGTACAGTATTGCAATATGCGCTGCTACAGCCAGGCGATACAGGAGCCACCGCGGTGAAATCAGCATTCGTTCCCAGTTCGGAAAGATGATCGTACTTCTCCGAATACGGGGAGAAGTACTCGTAGCGCACTCCGTAGTTCAGGGTCAGAATTGAGAAAGCACGAAAGTCATCCTGCGCGAATAAATCCCATACATTCTGCCGCAAATAGCTCTTTGCAATGGAAGATGTAATCGAGCTACCGGCCGGCTTGTCAGCCACTAAATTCGCAATCGATTCCGCCGCCGTATTTCCAGTAAATTCAAAAGTCCCCGTCGCATTCGAGCTTCCCAGAAAATCGTAATGCACGTGGCGATAATCACCACCAAAACGGAGGTTATGTTTGCCATGCCCCACGCTCAACACATCGCTGATCGAGATTGTCTGCTGCTGGCTAAGAGTCGGCTGCTGCTCACTCAATCCCGTCGAACCGCTCAGCACAATATTCGGCACTCCATAGTTCAGCGCGCTTGAATTCAGTGGCGCGCCGCCTTGTCCAAAAACACCAATCAGCGAAGCAACATCTTCTCCGTTCGTAAAGAAGTTAGTCGTTTGCCCATCCGTTCGGTTCCAGCCGCCTGTCAGATTGTTATTGATGCGATGGTAGCCAAGTGAATATCCAGTCTGTAGGGCATAACTGCTCGTCGCCGTCTTTCCGCCTAACTGCGGAAACAGATTCACCTGGTCCGAGGCCGAGTGGCTCCAATTGAAGTTAGCATTCACGCTCTGCCGCAGGGGCTGATTCTGGGTCCGGTTTCCTCGCCGGCCGCCTCCCGCACCGCTACCACCAACGCGACCTCCGCGCCCTGTGGGAGTGGAAGCATTCGGTCCGATAGACCGGATATAGCGCACTCCTGCCTGAGTGGCATTCGATTGCGCCGTCGATGCGAAGAAATAGTTATAACTGCCGTTGTCTTCGGCTAGATTAGGCAGCGGGAAAAAAGTCAGAAGATTGCAGGCAGCCGGCGAACTAGACGACAGCACAGCAGAACACGGCTGCCCATTCTGGTCTACCCGCTCCGCCTCCGTAGGCACAATTGCATACTGCTGGAAGGGCGTGGAACTACGTGTACCCGACAGTGTCAGAAACAGCGTGTCCTTACCACTCGGCTTCGTCAGCTTCGGAATGTACGGCTGGCCAATAAGTGTCACGCCGAATCGATTCGATCCATAATCCGGCTGGTTCGGTTCCTGCCCACGTAATGCAAACGGAAGCGCATTCAAGGCCGAGTTGTTGCCATCCCAGAAGATCGCTCCGTGCGGCTGATCGGGACGAAAGCTGCGAAAATTCCCGCGGCCGCCACCAAACCCTCCTCCTCCACCAAATCCGCCCGGGCCCCCACCGCCAAATCCCGGCCCGCCAAAGAAACCACCACCTCCGCCCAACCCACCCTGAGCGCGTGCCGTCTCGATCGCATCTCGAATCCGATCCACATCCACGCCGGCCAGCGGACTCACCGTACCCGACTGACCGCTGATCGCCACCGAATCCGTCCCGAAGTTCGCATTATTTGCCGCGCCCGGCAACGCCGCACCTGCAGCATTTGTTCCGCCCTCGGCAACATCCGTCCCCGAAGCCAGCGAATTGATCAGGCTCAGCGTCTGTGCACCGTTGCCACCCAATTGGCGCATTGCCTGCGCAATCTGTGCGCTCTGTCCCTGCTGCTCATCTCGGGTCTCCTGCTGCGCCACGTGCGAAGCCAGTGAGAGATCGAAGTTGACACCCTGGTCATGGTTCGCAGCATTCAACAGCGCCTCATGCGTGCTCGGTGCAAAGGCGGCAAACTCGGTTCGGATCACATACCGCCCATTCTGCGGAATAGTCATAGACCACGCGCCAGTAATATCCGTCGTTGTCGCAAAGCGTTTGCCAGTCAACGTATTCGTGGCGGTTACAGCGACACCGGGCAACGGAATGTTTCCTGACTTGATAACCCCGTGCAGCACTCCTCCCACGCTGGCAGCCACGCTCGACGTCGCTCCAGAATTCGCGTCACCACTAGTCGACGTTCCAGTCTGCGAAGGCAGAGGCGCACTCGCCTGAGCCCCTGCCGGCTCGGGCGTCAGGCAGACCAATGCCATACCTAACGCGGCCATAAGAGCCACGCCACAGCACCATGTAGCGCGTCCGCGAGGGATCAGGCCATCAAAAACATGAGCGAACAACCGCATCATCCGGAAATCAAACTCCATTTCTTGCCAGTATCCGTGTGACGTTGCAGCCAGCCAGAAGGTTTACGTTGTGTCGCGCTGTTGCGCGTATAGGACTAAAGACCTAGAACCCCACAAAATCCTTGCATTCCCCGCACGTCCATGTTAACTATAAGAGCAACATCTCAGGTAGTACTACCAGGAGAAGCTACAACTCACTGGAGTATGAGTTTCGGGGCTTCAACGATGAAAATCGGAACAACGATTCGCGGACATCGTCTGCAAAAAGGTCTTTCGCAGGGCGACATTGAAAAGAAGACCGGACTGCTGCGCTGCTACCTCTCTCGCGTAGAAAATGGCCACACCGTTCCCTCGCTCGATACCCTCTCGAAGATCGCCACCGCGCTCGACCTGCCCATATCGCAGTTCTTCGCGGAAGACTCCCTGCATCGCGATCTCAACGCCCAGAAGCTCTCAGACGACGAACTGCGCTTCCTGACACAGATCCGCCGCTACTCTTCCAACTTGAATGAGAGCGACCGCAAGCTGCTGCTGGCCATGGTCAAGAAGTTCGCCGCTACTGCTGTGCGCTAGGCGGATCTGTTGCGGGCCGGGGGAAGACCGCGCTCAGGTAGAAACCAAAGAAAACCAACACGCTGGTCAGAAGACCTACCGCGATGCGGCGGCGCAGAAGGAATACACGCTTCGGTGAGCCCAGCATCGGCACCAGCGGCAACGCAAAAATGATGCCTCCGATAAAGCCCCCCAGGTGAGCCATGTTATCTATATTGACACCGAGGTGCACGCTGCTGCTGCCAAACCCAATGATGAAATTGAGCACAGCGAAATAAATCACATTCCGCCGCAGCCCGGCCAATTCTTTAGGTGGAATCGGCAAGCGCGGCGACTTGAGCAGTACGATCAGCACGCCGGCCAGCCCAAAGACCGCGCCTGAAGCTCCTGCGCCCACAACCTGGTCGTGTAATGCCATATTCACGCCAATTGAGAGAAGATTGCCCGCTGCTCCAGACAAAACGTACGCTGCAAGCACTCCGAGCGGACCCAGCAGCGGCTCACCCAGCAGGCCAAGGTTCCACAAGCACCACATATTGGTTGCCAGATGAATGATTCCCACGTGAACGAACATGGCAGTCACCACGCGGATCCATTGCCCGCCATAGAGTACAGCGGCTGGATGAGTGGCGCCCCACTGATAAAGCTGATTTCCCGTCGGACTCATGAACGAGACGTGGTCGAGCACCATCGCCA
>Ga0206935_10014_pt1 | contig 69757 bp, 51 predicted proteins | sample Alteio_BWOrgHeat_13_FD_152924 | JGI IMG/M metagenome (GOLD analysis project Ga0206935, IMG submission 152924) | Enriched cells from forest soil in Barre Woods Harvard Forest LTER site, Petersham, Massachusetts, United States -... | ecosystem: Environmental > Terrestrial > Soil > Temperate forest >...
TCATTTAAAATTTCAGTTGTTTTGGCATCGGGTATAACTTCATAGCTGATGCCGCGTACCTTGCACTCATTCTCAATACTGTTGTCATAATTTGTCATGAAGCTTCCGCCGCGATAATTGAGGAGCCAGTCCACTTCTTTGCCATTTGTCAGTACCCAAAAAGCAACCCCGTAGGATTTCAAATGATCTTTTTGAACATCGTCCATAGGGATAAGTATGGAAGCGGCCCTGCTAAAAAGAGGCAAAAAAAGAGGTAAAAGGTAAAAGGCGAAAGGTAAAAGGTGTTTGAATCGATTGGTCATTGGTCATTGGTCACTGGTCACTGGTCACTGGTCACTGGTCACTGGTCATTAGTCACTGGTCAGCCGGTTACATTGCGGGCAGTTTCTTCAAAAACTAACACCACTGCCTACTGCTACTGCTACTGCTACTGCTACTGCTACTGCTATGCTACTGCTACTGCTACTGCTATGCTACTGCTACTGCTACCGCTACCGCAAACCGCCCATTGCAATCTGCCAACTGCTACTGCTATGCTACTGCTACTGCCAACTGCTACTGCTACTACTGCTGCTCCAAATCAAGTCTTCTGCTTCTTCTTCCTCGCCGCCGGAAACAATACGTTGTTCAAAATCAACCTGTAGCCCGGTGAGTTGGGATGCAGTTTCAAATCTGTGGGCGGGTCGCCGACGATATGCTGATAGTCTTCCGGGTCGTGGCCGCCGTAAAATGTCCATTGGCCCTTGCCGTATTCACCGTGGATGTAGCGGGCCTCGCCGGCGCTTTTCATTTCGCCCATAATGGTAACGCCTGGCTTCAGCATCTTTTCATTAAAAGCGGTGGTGAGGCCCATAAAGCCTTTGATCACTTTATCATGGTCCTGGGTAAGCATGCTGGGCACTACATCCCATTTGGCTGAAAAATCGAATAGGGTAAAAAAGTCGCGGGTGCGGTCGACCTGCCTGGTTGAGGTTACATCGATATTGCTAAACTGGTGCGACATCGGGTTCATATCCAGCGTAAAATTCTGAAAGGCGAAAGTCTGGCTAAAATCCAGTTTGGATTGCGCATCAGGGTCCGCCGCATCGCCGTCAAACATTGGCCCGCAGATATCCGTGTTTGCCGAGGCAAGGGCAATATCAAATGTATCCGTTCCGGAGCACATGGCAAACAAAAATCCGCCGCCCGCGCAAAAATCACGAATATGTTCTGCCACTGCCAGCTTCATTTTGGATACCTTGGTAAAACCTAACTTGTGGGCCGTTGCTTCCTGTATCTTCACATCCTCGTTATACCAGTCGGCATAACGGAATGCGCCATAAAACTTGCTGTATTGCCCGGTGAAATCCTCGTGGTGCAGGTGCAGCCAGTCGTATTTGGGCAGATCGCCGCGAATCACTTCCTCGTCATACAAAACATCATAAGGGATCTCCGCATATTTCAATACCAGCGTTACCGCATCATCCCAGGGTAGTTTATTTTTTGGAGAATAAACCGCAATTTTTGGCGCTTTTTCCAGCTTTACCACATCCATGTTAACCGAAGGGTCGCTTACTTCGGTAACGATCTGGGCAACCTTAGCATCGGCGATCACTTCGTAGCTTACGCCGCGTATTTTACACTCGTCCTCCACTTTCTGATCATACTTCATCATAAAGCTGCCGCCGCGATAATTGAGCAGCCAGTCCACTTCCTCGCCGTTTTTTAACACCCAAAAGGCAATGCCATAGGATTTGAGGTGATCTTTTTGATCTTCGTCCATGGGGATGAGGATGGAGGCGGCGCGGCCGAAGAGAGGTAAAAGCAGAAAGCAGAAGGCAAAAAGCGAAGAGCGAAAAGGTGAAAGGCGAAAGGCGATTCGCCTTCGCTGAGCTACGGCGGACGAAGAAGGAGAAAGGCTTTTTTGATCGTTCATATTCTTGCTATTGGATTTGGATAGGAAGTGGAAAAATCTTCACCGTCGAGACTGGAAAAAGCCGTTAATTCTGGATCGTTTAAATAATCATCATAAAGCTTTTCGACAGCCAATCTCAGTCGCTGTGCTTTTTCTTCATCGTTTTGCAGCCTGTTGATTTCGGATGCATCTGCAATCTTTCTCATATTCAAAGATAACGAATAATCGGGTATGCTATTATTTTGAAATAATGTAATTACAGACTTGTCGACTTTTTAAAAGGCTGACAAATCTTTTGGATTTACAATCATTTAAACTTTGTACCTTGTAGAACCCTATCCTTTCAAAATGGAAACAAATCAAATTCAGAATTTACTTGATCAAGTAAATGCACTAAGCGATCGATATAAAAAAATCGATGAGTTAACTGGCGAGAATTTTAATGTTTTTCGCATACTCAAAATTGAATCCTCAGAGGTAAAAATGCACTCTGCTTTCATTGCGGAGTTACTGAAGCCTGATGGTAGCCACGGTCAAAAAAACACATTTCTGAAATTATTTGTGAATTCCTTTTGCTTTAAGGGCAATTTAATTGATACCGAATTCTGCAGAGTAAAAGTTGAAGAAAACATAGGTAAGATAAGTGAAGACAAAACACAGGGCGGCAGAATTGATATTGTTGTTACCGATACTCGAAATGATCATAAAATTATCATTGAGAATAAAATATACGCTGGCGACCAAGATTACCAACTTACTCGTTATCACAACTATTCAGAGAATGCAGACATCATTTATTTGACGTTAGATGGCAAAATGCCCTCGGAAGCAAGTAAAGGGAAAATGGAGGATGGGAGACATTATAAATGTTATTCTTATAAAGATCACATCTTAAACTGGTTGGAATTGTGTCGGAAGGAAGTGGCAGTTTATCCAGTTGTTAGAGAGGCTATAACTCATTATATTAATTTAATTAAATATTTAACCAATCAAACACTAAATCAAAATATGGAAAATGAATTAAGCGACTTATTGAAGTCAAACTTAGAAGCATCATTTATCATTGCAGATAATTTAGATAAAGCTTGTGAAAAGGTTTCAAATAGTTTTGGTGAAACAATCGAAAATTCATGTGCGAATATTGGGTTGAACTGTTCATACGGCGTTGCGTTAGAAAAGAACTACTCTGGTATTTGGATTTGTCGCCCGGAATGGAAATATCTTAATATTGGTATTCAGTTTCAAAGTTACGACAAGGATTTAATTTATGGGATTATTGCTAAAGAGAATCCGAATGAAGTTATAGTTCCTATTACAGTTAAGGACAAGATTAAAGCCCTTCCCAATAATTTAACTAAAAACAATGTTTGGTGGGCATGGTACAATCGAATTGAAGAGCCATATAACAATTGGGGTAAATTTCAGGCTTGGCAGGCTATACTTGATGGACGAATGAAAAACTATTTGATGGATAGAATTGAGTATTTAGTTAAAATCACCAAAGGCTTAGAATTGTGATTAATGTGGACTTTTCAAAAGTTAACTAATCAATAGTCATTCTGCAGCCGGACTTTTAAAATGGACATTACAAAGTATAAATACAGCAAAAAGCAAACGGTGTATGCCTTATTGCTGTTTTTGGGTATGATAATTTTTGGTTGTTATTTCATAATAACCGATGCTCCCGCCGATGCCCTTTGGAAAATCATGATCCCCTTTATTGTACTGTTTGGCGCTTTCCTGATCTATCTTTGTTATAAATATTTACTTCCCCTGCTTCGCGGCGAAACAATACTCGAGCTGGATAACCGCCAGCTGCAATACCGGGTTACCAACTTAACCATCCGCTGGAAAGACGTTGCCAGCATCAGCTATTCAACCGGCTCGCGAAGTTCAAGCTGGTCAATAAGTTTTTTTATGAAGGATGGCGGCAAGGCTAAGACAATGCCAACGCTATACATAGCCGGTGACAATAAGGCAATTTACGACACCGTGATTAGGTATTTTGAAAAGTATAAATGACCGATAGCATATGGTTGTTTTTTCAAAAAGTTGATAAATTTAAATAGGTTAGATTTATCAACCTTTTAAAAAGTTCACAAATCTGAAAATTCCTAAGTGGTCCGACAAGTGTTTAAAAGAGGGTGAACGTCATTTTATCAACTTGCAGGTTCAAGCGTTCACGAAATTCCTCAAAAATGGACAGATTTGGGGATAGTGTAAATTCTAAATGGCTAAAAACCAGTAGTTTTCGTGAGTTATTTGTGGGGTGTATGTGTGCAAAACATGAACACTTTAACCCCGTACGTACGGGGTTTGAAGGCTATTTATTTTGGCAAAAACGCTGTTGAATTTAAACGAAATTTACCTTTCGCCTTCTTCGTCCGCCATAGCGTGAGCGGCGGCGGATTACTATTTCGCCTTTCACCTCCTTTTACTACATTTGCCGTCTATTTTGAATTAACCAATGAGCAAAGCCATCATCAAAACTGAAAAGGGCGATATGACCGTCGAGTTTTACGACGCAGACGCCCCAAATACCGTAGCTAATTTTAAAAAGCTCGCAAAGTCAGGTTTCTATAATAACGTGATATTTCACCGCGTTATCCCTAACTTCATGGTTCAGGGCGGCGACCCAACCGGGACCGGCGCAGGCGGACCAGGCTATAAGATCGATTGTGAATTAGCAGGCGAAAACCAGTACCACGATCGTGGCGTACTATCCATGGCGCACGCAGGCCGCAACACCGGCGGATCGCAGTTTTTTATCTGCCACAATCGCGAAAACACCAAACACCTCGACCGCAATCATACCGTTTTTGGTAAAATAATTGAAAATGTCGACATAGTTGACCAGATTCAGCGGGGAGATAAGATATTAGGGATAGACGTTATTGAGGATTAATTTGGCAACTGTGAATGGTGAATAGTGAATAGTGAGTAGTAAACGGACTACTGCCCATTCACCGTTCACTACTCACTCCCTACAAAAAACTAAATATGAATTTATTAGGAATAGTATCCGTATCAGGCAAACCGGGGTTATGGAAAGCGCTGGCGCAAAACAAAACCGGCTATATTTTGGAAAGCCTTGATGCGCACAAAACCAAAATGGTGGCAAATTTATCAACCGCTAAAATAGCGGCATTGAATGACATCACCCTTTTTGGCGTGGAAGAAGATATCAGGCTGACGGATGTTTTAGCACGCATGAAAAGCGCTAACAGCATCCCGGACGCAAAAACAGACGGGCCGGCTTTACGGAAGTTTTTCCGCGAGGTAGCACCCGATCATGACGAAGAAAAAGTTTATGCTTCCGATATGAAAAAAGTAATTGGCTGGTATAATATTTTGAAGGAGCTGCCATTATTTGAAGAAGCTGACCCCGCCGCAGCACCTGCGGAGCCGGCTCAGGAAGTTGAAGAGTCGCCCGCATCGGAGGCAACCGCCAAACCGGCTGCTGTTGAAAAAGCCCCCGCCAAACCAAAGGCCAAAAAACCTGCCGCTAAAAAAGTATAGTGAATTTGTGAACGTAGAGACGCAATATTTTGCGTCTCTTACCGAACGACATCCGTTTCGAAGACCGAACATTGTGCGTCTTTTATGGCGCGCAATCCTGTTGCTTACATTCAACGGTGCCAAATTCCGGCTCCAGGGTACAGTGATTGATATCCATGTGCTGCAGGCGGTGCCGCAGGTCGCGCTTGATGGCATCGAATGTCGGCATAAATTCAGGATCGATAACAATATGGGCCGTTAAAGCATTTTCGGTAGTACTTAGCGCCCAAACGTGCATGTGATGAACGTCCACGACGCCTTTGCCCTTTAACAGCTCCTCTTTTATCTTATCAATATTTATTTTTTTCGGCACGCCGTCCATCTCCAGTCGCAGGCTGTCGATCAGCAGGCTCCAGGTGCCGCGCAATATTACTGCGGCGATCACGAGGCTTACCACACTATCAATCCAGTACAAATGGCTGAAATAGATGATAATACCCGATATAACTACCCCGAACGAAACAATAGCGTCCATAGCCATGTGCAGGTAAGCGCCTTTAACGTTCAGGTCCGTGTCCTTGTCTTTTACAAATAGCCATGCGGTAACGCTGTTGATGCCAATGCCGATAAATGAAACCCATGCCATTGCGGCCCCATTAACCTGTTCCTGGCTCATCAGGCGCATCACCGCTTCATAAACGATAAAAGCCACAGCCGCAAACAGCACTACCGCATTAAAAAACGATACCATAATGGTCGACCGTTTGTAGCCATAGGTATATTTATCGCTTGAGTTTACTTTGGAGAGTTTGAACGCCAGCAGTGCAAGCGCCAGCCCGGCAACATCGCCCAGGTTGTGGCCCGCGTCGGTCAACAGGGATAGCGATTTTGTCATAAAACCCGCAACCACTTCGATGATCACGAAGGCGGAATTTAAAATGATACCGACGATAAACGCGGTATTCAGGTGATCGAGCTTCGGCGCATGATCATGATGATGGTGGTGATGATGTGAGTGATCGTGACCGTCTGACATTTTACAAAACTACACAAAAACCGCAAATACTCACCTAAAAGAAGATGAGATACAGTATTAGCAGCATCAGGACGTATTTTACGGCATAATAAAGGTTGCGGTTATAGGCTTTTATTTTTTTGCCAAGCAACCGGATGGAGTACACATACTTAAAGGCTTTGTTGATATTACCGGTTTTATCACCCCCGATATTTGGCGAAGCGCCGGCAGCCATAATAAACCATCCGAAAAATTTGTTCCAGCCTTTGGCAAACCAGGTTTTTACCGGTCGCTGTACATCGCAAAACAAGATGATCCGGTCGGTATCCGTTTTGTTTTCGGCGTAATGGATATACGTTTCGTCAAATATCACATCATCGCCGTCTTTCCAGGCATAGCTTTGGCCGTCAACCACGATATGACATTTTTCCGAGTTTGGTGTAATCAGCCCCAAATGATACCGCAGCGAGCCTGCGTAAGGGTCGCGATGCTGCAAAAGCTCGCTGCCCGCAGGTAGCACGGCAAACATCGCCGCTTTTACATTCGGGATCTCTTTGAGGATCGAAACCGTTTTGGGGCAATATTTTTTTGCCGAAGGGTGGAAATCGTCATACCATTTAAGATAAAACCTTTTCCATCCGCGCCGGAAGAACGAGTTAAAACCCATGTCGTTGTACTTATCCGATCCTTTTATCAGTTCCTCGCGTTCCAGTTCCAAAGCCTCATCGCGAATGGTTTCCCAGTGCGCCTTTAACGGACTCAGCTGCGGAAAATTCGAAACGCTGATATAAGGTTTATTCTCCACACCCGAGAAAGCATACATCGGGATGTTGATGGGCGCCATAAAAGTGGAATGATCGGTAAGCTGCCTGAAAAACTTGTAACGTATTTTTCCGCGGTAATGAACAATGACCGTCGAAATAATTAAAACGTAAAATAGAATAAATTTTACGGATACAAGTTCTGTAAAAATTTGATTCATAAGTGTCGGTGTTTCACAAAAATAACAAACAGTTTTTTAAGATATATCGGGTTCAAAGCACCGTGAAGCTATTTTTACAGTATGCTGATATTTTGCCGGGAATAGTCAGGTGGTCAGTAGTGAATGGTGAGTGGTGAATGGTGAGTGGTGAACTGTGAGTGGTGAACTGTGAGTGGTCAATTGGGTATAATGAATAGAACTGGATTGACACGCCACTACTTATAAATATACTACCGACCAATTGCCTCAATCCACTGACCGCTCAACACTGACCACTCACCACTCACTCATGATGATAAGGTTCACCTTTAAGAATAGTAAAAGCCCGGTAAAGCTGCTCAACAAAAAACAGCCGCACCATTTGATGGGAAAACGTCATGGCGGAAAGGGAAATTTTATCATTTGCACGATCATAAACGTCCCGGCTAAAACCAAACGGACCCCCTACAACAAAAACCAGGTGGTCGACCGATCCCAGCGCCTTTTTATCGATATATCCGGCAAATTGCTGAGAGGTAAGTTGCGTGCCATTTTCATCCAGCAGGATCATATGGTCAAGCGGCATTATTTTTTTGAGGATCAGCTCACCTTCTTTAACCTTTTGCTGTTCCTGGGTTAACGACCGGGCATTTTTCAATTCGTCCATCTCAACAACGGTTAACCGCGTGTAGTGTTTAAGCCGGGTAACATATTTGGCGATACCTTCTTTTAGCCAGGCCTCATCAGTTTTACCAACGGTGAGAAAAGTGATCTTCATTAGCTTTTAGTTGTTGAAATGTTGTAATGTTGCAAAGTTGGAATGTTAAAAACCGCGCATTCAAAAACCTTTCAACATTACAACATTTCAACCTTACAACGAAATACCGTGGAAGAAAATATCCTTAAAGATTATACCGAACGTGCAAGCTATGCAGCGCAACAGGCTATTCAATACAAAAAACTGGCGGATACCTATTCCTTATACAGGCTTGGTGTATTTGGTTTATTTATCCTGGGTGTCGCGGTGGCCATCAGCCTCAACGAAATGACGATCATTGTGCTGGCCTTTGCGGCGCTGGTCATTTGCTTTAGCTGGCTGGTAAAAAAACAATCGGGGTTTGACCGGCTGAATACCTACTGGCTGGATATTAAAAAAGTTAATGAAAACGAGATAGCCAGCATACTGGAAAGCGGTAATATGTACCCGGACGGAGCTGGTTTTGCCAATGAAAAACACTATTACACCTCCGACCTTGACATATTTGGCGGCAATTCGCTCTACCAGCTGATCAATCGCGCCGCTACAGCGGCAGGAATGTTAAAACTGGCGCAATGGTTGGCCAAACCGGCGGATAAGGCTGCGATTTTAAGCCGGCAGGAGGCCATCAAAGAGATTGCCGCCAAAAACGACTGGAAAATTGAATTCCAGGCATACCTGTTATTTTGCCTGAAACAAAACCGCGAGCAGGTGAAAAACCTGCTCGGCTATTTAAAAATACCGGTTGACCTGGAGGATGCCAAATGGTTAAAAATATATTCGCAGGTGGCGCCGTGGCTTTTGCTGGCTTTAATCATCGCCAGCATTTTTTACCTGCCGGCACGCTACGCAGCCCCTTTGCTTGCCCTGGCGAATTACCGTTTAGTGTCTTCAAAGGGTGACCGCATAAAAAAAGCCGACCTGATAGCCGGTAAAATAGGGGCAACCCTGGCACATTTTTCATCGGCATTTAAGGTAATTGAAGAACAAAACTGGCAAACCAGTTACAACCAGGCACTCTATTCAAAGATCAGGCCGGGCAATGGCGAAAATATCTCCGCAAAAATAGAAGAGCTTTCCCGGCTGATCGATAAGCTCAACTACCGGCTTAATCTGCTGGTCGGGTTTGTGTTGAATGTCTTTTTACTTTGGGATATCAGACAGATCATAGCCATCGAGAAATGGAAAAAAAACAACCGGCAAAATTTTGACACCGCATTCGATGCCCTGGCGGAATTTGAAGCCCTGGTGAGTCTCTCCTCATTAGCCGTTAATTACCCTGGCTGGTGCACCCCGGAAATCATCGACAGTGAGGCTTATACCTTAGTGGCAAAGGGCCTTGGCCATCCCCTTATCGGTGTCAAAAAACGCGTCGAAAATGATTTTGCGCTGGATAATACCTACCAAATCGACATCATCACCGGCTCAAACATGGCCGGCAAAAGCACTTTTTTACGCACCGTTGGTATTAACACGGTACTTGCCCTTTGCGGCGCGCCGGTGTGCGCAAAAGAAATGAAAGTGTCGGTAATGACTATTCTTTCCTATATGCGCATTAAAGATTCGCTGAATGAAAGTACTTCGACTTTTAAAGCCGAGATTGACCGGCTGCAAATGCTGCTGAAGGCTGTTGAAGGCGAAGAAAAAATTTATTTCTTGATCGATGAAATGCTGCGCGGTACCAATTCGGCCGATAAATACCTGGGTTCAAAAGCGGTTATTGAGCGGCTGATCGCTAAAAAAGCAGTTGGTATTGTGGCTACACATGATTTGCAGATAGCAGAGCTGGAAAAAAGCTATCCCGAATATATCCGCAATTTTTACTTTGATATCCAGGTTAAAAATGGCGAAATGCTTTTTGATTACAAGATCAAAGACGGCGAGTGTAAAACCTTTAATGCTTCCTTACTATTGGAGCAAATAGGTATCCACGTAAACGAAGCGGGCGAACCAAAAAGCAAAAACCGGGGTTGATCGCTCTATCCCGGCTCTTACTTTTTTATCTTGTTTCTTTAATCTCGGTTCCTGGCTCTATTAACGACCACCACCACCGGCGCCGCCTATGCCCTGGTCGCCTTGTTTTTCTTCATCAGTATCGCCTTTCTTTTGCTGCGGATTAGCAAACTTGAGCTTACCAAAGCTATAGCTAAATGTTAAGCCCACTGACCGGAACGGGAACCCGAAACGGCTGCTCTGCACAAAACCCGGGCTCGATGCATACGAGTTGAAATATTTATACTTCTCGAACGGTTCCAGGGTGTTGATACCAATGGAAGCCTTTTTCTTCATGATCTGCTTCCTTACGCCTACACCAAATATGCTGAACGAAGGACTCGATCCCTGCAAAGTATAACGTGCTGAGTTTTCTACCGCAAACATTTCAGCAATCCAGCCGCTGTCGAAATTAACCGATGCGCTTAGGAAAATATTGTACTGCACCTTGGTGGCGGTGTTGGTAAAATAATAAGCATACTGCGCGTACGGAGTAGGATTATAGGTATACACGTTAACATTGGTGCGCAGCGTAAGCACTTTTATTGGGTTAACGGAAGTGAAAAAGTTAAAACCGAAAGAATTATTCATGTCCGCATTATGGAATTGTGTCAAGGTACCAATCAGCGTGTCCACCTTGATCGGCGCGGCAATACTTTCGATCACGTTGGTAATGTGCCTGTAATACACGGAAGCATTTACCAGCGATGACTTGATAAAAGTATTGTAGTTCAATTCGATAGTTTGCGAAACTTCCGGCGACAAATCGACATTACCTTCAGATTGAGCGAGGATGTTTGATTTGTTTAAGTAGGGATCCAAAAATTGGTAGCTTGGCCGGGTTATGCGCTTGCTGTAGCTCAATTTAAGTGTTTGAGTTGACGAAAGCTGTTTTTGAATGGTCAAACTCGGGATGAATATCTGGTAATCGGTGCTGAAAGGCATTAGCCCCTGGTCGCCTGCGCTTGACGGGAAACCTGCGATGTCAGTATTCTCAAACCGTCCGCCGGCTAAAATCGACCAGCTTTTTGGCAGCGTAAAGGTCAATACCGTATACGCGGCGGTAACCTCCTGGTGGTAATCATAAACGCTTGAATTAAGCGGGTCATAAACAAAATCGTTGCCCGAAGGATCGAACACCTCGTTGTCAGCACTAAGCCTTCTGATAATTTCCTTGCCGCCGGCCTCAACCTTCAATAGTTTGCTCACCGGGTTTGTATAATCAGCCTGCAAAGTGTATTCATTATTGGTACCGTTAATATTTTCCTGGGAATTTGGTTCCTTTTGTGGTGTAAAACGGTCGGTGAAATCGGTTACGATATCACTTTGGCTCCACTCGCCCGAAAAGACGATGTTATGCCCGTCTTTTTTAAACTTGTGCGTATAGTCCATAGTCCAGTCAAATCCACCAAAGGAGTTGTGGCTGTAACCATTGGCAGTGTACGAGTAGGTGGAATCCGGGTTGGTTAGAAAATTCGCAGTGCTGTGATCGCTTGTGTTAATAGAAGTTGTATTAAATCCGCCTTTTGTATAGCGAAAAGTTGAGGTGATATCATTAAAAGCATTGAACGAATAGGATGCAGTAGCCGAACTGATGCTGGCATAACGCTTTACCAGGCTTGTACCGTCCGACGTTTGCGATATCGGGTTGGTTCTGCCGGTGAAATCCTGGCTAAAATCGCTGATGGAAGTTTGCGGCCAGGTGAGGTTACCGCCGGCGTTAACAGACAAGCTAAACCTGTTTTTATTATAGTTAAGGTTGAAGTTGCCATTGTTTTGACGCGTGCCGAAACCGCCGCTAACCGACCCGCTTATCCCGGAAATATTGGATGACTTGGTAATAATATTAAGGATACCTGCCGAGCCTTCAGCATCGTATTTAGCCGAGGGTGAAGTGATCACTTCAATCGATTTGATTTGGTCGGCAGGGATGCTCTTCAATACATCCGATAAACTCGCCGCAGTAGCGCCCGAAGGTTTGCCATTGATCAAAACCTTAACGTTTTGGTCGCCCCGGATGGCTACGTTGCCATTCAGGTCGACGGATACCATCGGAACCTTTTGCAGTACGTCGCTTGCGTTTCCGCCTGCGGACGTGAGATCCTTTTCGGCATTGTAAACGATTTTGTCGATATGGTTTTCAATAAGCGCCGCCTGGCCGGTAATTTTTACTTCCTTTAGGGATTTAGCTCCGGGGGAAACAATGATCGAGCCAACGTTATTGTCGGGCTTTTTAGCGGTAGTCGTAAAGGGTCCCACTGTTTTAGTTGGGTAGCCAATATAAGTGATTACCAGGTTATAACTGCCCGGCTTTACACCGTCCAGTTTAAAATTCCCCTTTTCGTCGCTGATGGCGCCTGTAATGGGCGCTTTGCCGCCGGCCCGGTATAAACCTACCGAAGCGTAGTCAAGCGGTTGTTTGGTTACGGAGTCGACAAGTGTACCGGATATTTTACCCACAATGTCAGACCCGCCGCCCACGCCAAATTGTGCCTTCGCCGTGATGAAAGAACATAAAATTGCAAAAAGTATATAAAAACGTTTCATTTCTCGTGATTTTTCCAATTGGAGGCGAAAATACTTGAAATGTTACACGCTTAAAGACAAAATTTTGTCATTGGATTGCAATTGGTCGTTCAATGTCGTTGACTTAAGAGTACCCTAAAAAAGCAAGAAGCTAAAGTCCTCTCCTTTGGAGAGCACGTGTTTAGCGATTGATAACTGTGAAATATGGAGTTATATTTAGTTGGTAGTGTGAGCGTTATGATAGCTCCCCTCTCGAGAGGGGGTGCGCTGGGATTGCGTTGTGGCGGGGGTGTGTTAACCGACATATCCAATAACACACCCCTCCACCCCTCTCAAGAGGGGAACCGACGAAGGAGCTCATGGATGCCTATAAAAAACAAATTATAACATCCATAATCGCACTGCCCTCCGCTTTTTGGTAACCCTTTTCATTTTTTTTATTCGCTAAACACATACTTTGGAGAAAATTTAAGTGAGGCGAAAATGCCAGGCGAACCCTTAAGTCACCGACATTGATTGGTCATTGGTCATTGGTCATTGGTAGTGCTATTGATCCTTGGACCGATTAGGAGTAACCCGATTTTGAAACAGTAATTATCCGAAAACGCACCAATGACTAATGACTATCAAATCACGATGTTGACGATTCTTCCTTTAACGACGATGACCTTTTTGGGGGCTTTATGATCAATATATTTTTGAACGTCGGCATTACCTAAAACAAAGGCTTCAACCGCGGAAGGCTCAAAGTTTAACGGGATATTCAGGTTCATCCTGGTTTTACCGTTTACCGAAATGGGGTAGGCAAACTCATCTTCAACCAGGTACTCGGGGTTGAATTTCGGATAAGGCACATACGATAGCGTTCCGGCCTGGTGGCCCAGCATGGTCCATAACTCTTCGCATATATGCGGTGCATAGGGTGAAAGTACGACTACCAGGTCGGTCAAAATCGCCCTGTTGTTGCATTTCAGGTCGGTCAATTCATTTACGGCGATCATAAAGCTCGATACCGAAGTATTGAACGAAAACCGCTCGATGTCTTCCTCAACCTTCCGGATGATCTTATGCAGCGATTTTAGCTCTTGTTTGGTGGGTTCCGCATCCACAACGCTAAAGTTGAGTTTGTCATCATGGAAAAGCTTCCAGAATTTACGCAGGAATTTAAAAACACCTTCGATGCCATTCGTATTCCAGGGTTTACTTTGCTCCAGCGGGCCTAAAAACATTTCATACATGCGCAGGGTATCGGCGCCGTAACGGTTAGCTATATCGTCAGGATTAACGACATTATAATACCGTTTGGACATTTTTTCAACCTCAAATCCGCAGACGTATTTCCCATTTTCAAGTATAAATTCTGCGTTCTCAAATTCGGGCCGCCACTCTTTAAATTTCTTAATATCCAGAATGTCGTTTTCAACAATGTTGACGTCTACATGCAAAGGCGAAGTTTGATACTGATTTCTGAAAGCGTGCGAAACGAATGTGTTGGTACCACGCCCCAGGTCGTCAATCAGCCGGTAAACCAGGTTTGATCTGCCCTGTATCATGCCCTGGTTGATCAATTTTTTAAACGGCTCTTCTTCGGGCGCCAGGTTCATATCTTTTAAAAACTTGTTCCAGAAACGGCTGTACAGCAAATGCCCCGTGGCATGCTCACTGCCGCCTATGTACAGGTCGACATCCTTCCAGTAATCGATCGCTTCTTTCGAGGCAAAGGCATCATCGTTATCGGCATCCATATAGCGGTACCAGTACCAGCTGCTGCCGGCCCAGCCAGGCATGGTGGAAAGTTCGTATTCGTAGACCACGGGTTCAGCCCCCTCTAAATCTCCTCCGCCAATTGGCGGAGAGACTTTAGCCGAGCCACGGGCTTTACCAGATGCCAGGTGGTACCCCCAGCCCTTTGCCCTCGCTAACGGCGGCTCTCCGCTTTCTGTTGGCAAATATTTATCAACTTCAGGCAAAATGAGCGGCAGCTCTTGCTCATCAATCAAATAAGGCAACCCATCCTTAAAATAAACCGGCACTGGCTCGCCCCAGTAACGCTGGCGCCCAAAAATGGCGTCGCGCATGCGATAATTGATCTTCGCCTTGCCGGCGCCCATCTCTTCCAGTTTGGCAATAAGGGCAGTCGTCGCTTCCTTATAATTCATGCCATTGATAAAGCCGGAATTGATATAGCGGCCTTCTTTCGTCGGATCGGCTTCTTTTTCGATGTTTTGGATATCTATGATCGGGACGATCGGCAAATCATAATGTTTGGCAAACAAATAATCACGCTGGTCCCCCGAGGGGACAGCCATCACCGCGCCGGTGCCGTAGCCCGCCAAAACATAATCTGCAATCCAGACCGGTATTTTTTCGTCGTTAAGCGGGTTTATCGCATAGCTGCCAGTAAAAGCGCCCGATACGGTTTTCGCATCGGCCATCCGCTCCAGCTCGGATTTCTTTTTGCTTTGCGCGATATATCTTTCGATGACCTTTTTTTGCTCAGCGGTAGTCAATGAAGGCACAAGTTCATGCTCCGGGGCCAAAACCAGGAAGGTCGCACCGAAAATGGTATCTACCCGCGTTGTGAAAACTTCAATGATTTCGGATGTCGGAATTTCGGCGTCGGATTTTTCAGAATTCCGAAATTGAAAATCCGACATCCGAAATTTCACTAATGCGCCCACGCTTTTTCCTATCCAGTTCCTTTGCATTTCCTTCAAAGGCTCCGGCCAGTCAATCGTATCCAGCCCACTAAGCAGGCGACCGGCGTATGCCGTAATGCGCATGCTCCATTGCATCATTTTTTTTTGCTCAACCGGGAAACCGCCGCGTTCGCTAAAGCCGTCTTTTACTTCATCATTGGCCAATACAGTGCCCAAAGCGGCGCACCAGTTAACCGTACTTTCGCGCAGATAGGTAAGGCGATATTTTAACAGTTCAGTCTGTTGATCACGGTAACTCAATGTTTTCCATTCTTCGGCGCTGAAACTCAAGACATCATCATCGCACACAGCATTCACACCTGCGGAACCATTTTGCTCAAAATGCCTGACCAAACTATCAATTGGCTCCGCTTTGTCAGTTTGGTTATTATACCACGAATCGAAAAGCTGCATGAATATCCATTGCGTCCATTTGTAATAATCGGGCGAACTGGTGCGAACCTCCCTGCTCCAGTCAAACGAAAAACCTAATTGGTCCAGTTGACGGCGGTAGGTGCTGATGTTGGTTTCGGTGGTGATGGCCGGGTGCTGCCCGGTTTGTATGGCATATTGCTCGGCCGGCAGCCCAAAGCTATCATAGCCCATCGGGTGAAGCACATTAAAGCCCTTCAGCCTTTTGTAACGGGCAAAAATATCGGAAGCAATATAGCCAAGCGGATGACCTACATGCAAGCCTGCGCCCGAAGGATAGGGAAACATGTCGAGCACATAATATTTTGGTTTAGAGGAATTATTTTCTGCTTTAAAAGTTTCATTTTCAGCCCAAAACCTTTGCCACTTTTTCTCTATATCTTTAAATTGATAATCCATTTCTATCGTTCCGCATATAAGCCCGCGAAATTAAGAAAATCTCTATTAGTTTGGTAGTTTATCCGTTTTTAGTTCATTGGGTCATTGGTTCATTAGTTCATTAGTTCATTGGTTCATTAGTTCATTAGTTCATTAGTTCATTAGTTCATTAGTTCACTGGTTCATTAGTTCACTGGTTCATTAGTTCATTAGTATGTCGCTCTGCGATCCTTTACAACTTATTACAACCTTTACAACTTTTTCCCCAACATCTCCATGCTGTCCTCAATAAACTGGTCCCACACGGCGTCCGGCTGCCAAACATCTTCAATAAACGCGTGCATGGCATCTTTATCCAGTTTTCCGGCTGCGAGCAGGTACAGCCCGGTAAAAACCGAGGCCCTGTAATTCGCGGCACAGTGAACAAGTACTTTATCATTTTGGTGCCGATCCATAATTTCTATAAATGCTGAAAGCTCCTCCGTCTTCGGGTCTTCAAATAAAACAGGGATATGGTAATATTGCATTCCAAGCCCGCGGACGGAAGCTGCCTCGTCTTTCAGTGCGTATTTGGCGTCAGTTAAGCCCAAATTGATTACGAGGGTATAATCATTGGCAGCAATGGCGGGCAACTGCCCCTCACGCGGCTGACCCGAACAGGCGAGTAAGCCTGAAACCTGCTGAAAATTGTATATTGAAGTCATGATGTAATTAATAAACGAGTAAAATTCAATGGGTTGCGAAACAAATCGATAACAGATGGCAGATGATTTTGCCCATATTTAATATAAAGGAAACCGCGAATTACTCAACGGTTAAATTTTAGAGAAAAAACGCTTTTTTTAAAATTTATTTTAAAAAAAAAGGAATCCTTTAAGTAGATTTAATCCGATAAGATAAATTATTTACCGCACTAAAACTACGCACAAAATGAAAAATAAATTTGTGGGAGCATTAATATTGCTGTCAGGTATTGCATTATTATACACTTCGTGTAAAAAAGATGCTGCAAAACAAAATACAACGCAAAGTCAAACCACCGCTGCAACTCCGGATGTGATCAGCAACCTGGTGGCTGCAAACCTTTCACAGTCATTGGCAGGCGCTTATGGCGGGGTTAATGTAGGTGACGGATTAAATGCGCCGTCGCTGGTTAGTAATTCTGGCCATCATCATGGGTTCCCGGGCTCCTTGTGTGGTTTCACAGCTGATTCCGTTTTAAATTATGACACCACGGCAGGTGACACTGTTTCCCATACCACTGGCCGGCTTATCTTTTACTTTAATTGTTTAAATGGGCAACCTGATGGTTATTTTGCGAACGATTCTTTACACACCACAGGAACTACTCCGGGTTATTCCTTTATGTACGATGTAACGCAGTATTATGTAATCACAAGTTTGAACCCCGATAATACGCAACTGTTTGTGGATGGAGCCTTAAAATCATTTGTTGACATAACTTACAACCAGCAGGGCGTAAAGCCTACATCTGCCCATACCACTTATGTTTTAACAAAGCTAAAAGTTGATTTAACTAATAAACATAATACGATAAATAGCGGAACGGCAACATTTGTATCTACGGGAAGCAATAATTACGGATCGTGGAGTTTTACCGGAACAATTAAATATTTAGGGAACCATAAAGCCGACGTTACCATAAATGGCGTAGTTTATCACCTCACCATTTAAAATAATTCAAATTTTATCATAATAAGCTTTCTTCGAGGTTACCGGGGGCGGCTTTTTTTATTAAAATACAAATCTTTTTTTATTCCTTTTTTTTAAAACTAATCTTTAGTATTTTCGTATAAAGGAAAAAAAGTAATCTTATCATGAAATTAAAACTACGATCTCTCTTACTGGTGCTTGCAGGGACAGCCATTATTTATTCAGGATGTAAAAAAACAGCCGCCACCACAACAGACCCGGCGCTTACACCTTCAGTGGTTGCCGGCCAGGTAGCCCTTAATATCGACCAATCGTTGTTTGGCGGCCTGGGGGTTGATTTGTCGGGCGGTTTAAGCTCGCCAACAACTTTTGCCGTGCACACTAAAGGAAAAGTGCTGCAAACTTTAACCAACCCGGATTGCAGCTTAGTGGTAGATACCACCATGAGTTTTACCGGTACAGCGAATGGCGGTTCGGCAACAATTGGCGGCACATTCAAATTCAGCTTTGCCTGCACCAATAATGTGGTTTCCGGCTTTAGTACCGCTGATAATCTGACCATCGCCTTAACAAGCCCCAGCCTCAATTTGAGTTACAAAGTGGCTGAAAATTTAACGCTGGCCAGCTTAAACTATACCGATCCGAACGCGAATTTGACGCTTAACGGCTCATTAAATTCAAGCGGCAGCTACCAGTACAATACCGGTTCAAAAAGAAGCGGCACCGAAGTTTTTGACTATACGCTCACTTCAGTTATTTTTAGCCCAACACTCGGCGATGTTGTAAGCGGATCGGCAACATTCAACACCAGCGGAACAGGCCCAAAAGGCGTTTGGAACTACCAGGGAACAATTACTTTCAAGGGTAACCATTTAGCCGTGGTAGTTATTAACGGCAATACTTATAACGTTAACCTGATAACAGGCGCGGTTAGTTAAACCGGAAAAAACAATAAGCTAAGGCGTCCGTCCGTTCTGGGGTATCAGTACCTGGAAACGGCCGGACGCTTTCATTTTACAGCCGCTGATATGCTATCTTTTATATTTACTTTTAGACGTAAACTATTTGCATGAAGAAACTTATTACCAACCTCAACTTCCAGGTCATCAGCGGAATTATTTTGGGCATTGCCGCCGGTTTTCTATTTCCGTCGATAGGGCCAACGGCGAAGATCATCAGCCAAAAGTTTATCGACCTGATCACGATGCTGATCCACCCGATCATTTTCCTCACTATCGTGCTGGGCATCGGCGGTATGAACGATATGAAGAAAGTAGGCAGGGTTGGAGGCAAGGCATTGCTCTATTTCGAGATCGTATCCACTTGTGCACTTATCATCGGCCTCATCGTCGCCAATGTTGTACGCCCGGGCGAGGGGGTGGTGAGTAAAGTGGCAGCGGACACTTCGAAGCTGGCCGTTTATCAAAAGGCGGCTGCCGATATGCACTGGCTCGATTTTTTAACGCACATCATACCGTCCAATATATTTAATGCGTTCGCGGCCGGCGATATTTTGCAGATCCTGTTTTTTGCCATCCTTTTTGGCTTTGCCCTCAGCATGCTGGGCGAAACCGGGCAGCCGGTGACAAGCTTTTTCGAAACCTTGTCAAAAGTATTCTTCAACATCATGCGGATGGTGATGCGTTTGGCGCCCCTGGGGGCATTCGGTGGCATGGCCTATACCATCAGTACTTATGGACTTAAAACACTGGAACCATTGATGAAACTGATGGGCTCGGTTTATTTAACCTCCATATTTTTCATTTTCGGGGTGCTTCATCTCATTTGCTACCTCTATAAATTCAGTTTCTGGAAATACCTGGGTTTTATTAAAGAAGAGATACTGGTGGTTTGGGGTACGTCGTCCTCTGAATCAGTACTGCCGGCCATGATGCATAAAATGGAGAAATTCGGCTGCTCCAAATCGGTGGTCGGGTTGGTTATCCCCGCAGGGTATTCGTTTAACCTGGATGGAACGACGATTTACTTGTCCATGTCCGTTATCTTCCTGGCGCAGGTATTTCATATTCCGCTTACCATCTGGCAGCAGATCACCATCATAGGCATCCTGATGATCACCTCAAAAGGCGCAGCGGGCGTAACGGGCAGCGGCTTTATTATTTTAACCTCAACCCTGGCAGCTATAAAAATTATCCCCGCTGAGGGCGTGGCCATTTTACTGGGCGTTGACCGCTTTATGTCGGAAGCCAGGGCCATTACCAATATGATTGGTAATGGGATTGCGACTATTGTCATTGCGAAGAGTGAGGGGGAGTTTGACGAGAAGAGATTAGCGGCTGGTGATTAGAGATTAGTCCGAACAGAATCATTAGGTGTCTCGTGCTAAATCCGATTAATTTTTTACCACTGAGTCCGCTGAGAAGGCACAGAGAACCACGGAGAAAAAAAATAAAATACTATTCAAATGCCGTGGTTCTCTGTGTTTTTATCTCTGTGGTCTCTGTGGTTAAAATCTCCCTCTACAACAAAAGATTAACATAGAAAACCCTTCTCCTAATCCCTGATCTCTAATCACTAACCTCAATGTAAATTTAGTAGGAGAAGGGTTTGACATTCGGGCAAAAAACTTAGCTTTGCCCTACTAATTCAAAAACACAATGAGTGTACTCGTAAATAAGGATTCCAAAGTTATAGTTCAGGGTTTTACAGGTAACGAAGGCAGCTACCATGCCGCGCAGATGATTGAATACGGTACGCAGGTAGTTGGCGGCGTTACGCCGGGCAAGGGCGGCCAAAGCCACCTGGACAGGCCGGTATTTAATACCGTTGCCGAAGCCGTTGAAAAAACTGGCGCTGATGTGTCCATCATATTCGTACCCCCTCCGTTTGCGGCCGACGCCATAATGGAAGCCGCAGAAGCAGGCATAAAAGTTATCGTTTGTATCACCGAAGGTATCCCCACCAAGGATATGATCATGGTGAAGGAATATCTGTCAGATAAAGACAGCCGCCTCATCGGCCCCAACTGCCCCGGCATTATTACGGCCGACGAGAGCAAGATCGGCATTATGCCGGGCTTTATCTTCCGGAAAGGTAATGTGGGCGTGGTTTCCAAATCAGGCACCCTTACTTACGAGGCGGTGGACCAGGTGGTAAAAGCCGGCCTTGGCATCACCACAGCCATCGGCATCGGCGGCGACCCGATCATCGGCACGCCAACCAAAGTGGCTGTAGAACTATTAATGAACGATCCTGACACCCATGGCATCATCATGATCGGCGAGATCGGCGGCGGCATGGAAGCCGAAGCAGCCCGCTGGATAAAAGCAAACGGAACAAAACCGGTAGTAGGTTTCATCGCCGGCCAGACAGCGCCTCCGGGACGCCGCATGGGCCATGCGGGCGCCATCGTAGGCGGCGCAGATGACACCGCAGCCGCCAAAATGAAGATCATGCGCGAATGCGGCATCCGCGTGGTGGAATCACCGGCCGAGATCGGCGCGGCCATGGCGGAGGAATTGGCTAAATTAGGTTAATCCGCCGTCGCTAAAGCTATGGCGGACGAGGAAGGTGAAAGGTAAAAGGTTTGCTTTCGTTTCAAAATAAATGAATCCCGGTTAGAATATGGCTGGGATTTTTTTATTCAATTAAGGGCGAAATCTGAATAAGTATTTTTGGTCAAGTTAATTTTCAGGTTAAAATAACAGCTTCCTCCGTCCGCAACCAGCGAGATATCATTTTTCCATTCATTTTTATTTTTTTGGCAAATACAACGCACCCAAACCTCTCTTTCTTTGTTTGAATTGATAACAGGAACTAATTGTTTGAAATAATTCGCCGGATTTTCCACTACAGGGTTTGGCGCAACTATCTTAACGTTTGGATATTTCCTTTTCTCTTTTTCAATATATCTTTGGTTTTGTATTTCTTCTGTTTTGTTAAAACGCACTACTGCCGTGCTGGTTAGCGCTTCAATTTTTGCAAAATCTTCATTTAATAGTTTAGTGGCTACGTCGTCTTTTTTAAACAGTTGGAAAAAATCACCGCGAATTTCATCGATATTAAAAATAGCATATTTGGAAGTGTCGACTTTGAGCGTATCAATTGGGCGATTGGCCTTTGGCGCGGCAGAAAATCTTTTACTATCAGCCTTAATGAAGCCCGACAGGTATAAAAAGCTTAGAAGAAAGATATATTTCACGGTATTTGAAACCATAAACTTAAGCTTTTGAATGTAATTTTTTATTTTTAGAATAATTTATGATGATGATCGAAGGTACACACGTCAGTTGCCCTAAATGTGGTTGGGAACCCAGTGAAGGGGATATTTGGGTATGCGACGTATGCCAAACAAGATGGAATACCTTTAAGACACATGGGAAATGCCCCGGCTGTGGTAAACAGTTTGTAGATACGCAATGTTCGAGAAGCAGGGGCGGCTGCGGGGAAATGAGCCTGAACGCAGACTGGTATCAACCAATTGAGTCTGCGCCGCCAAAAGAAAAGGAAAAATTTACTTGGTTTTGGCAAAAGAACAGTGACCTGCCCGTAACGCAAACCGACAAGGAATGGATAGAGAACGGCTTTCAACTGCTGGCCGATATGTTTGGCGACGAATATCTCCGTTCGCTTCCTACCATCACCCCCGATAAGCGGTATTTCGACCATAAATTTAGCGGAACCGAAGCCGATGCCGAATATATTTTTAAACGGGTTGCTGAATTGATGGACATTGACCCCTGGGAGATAAATTTGATGTTTTACTCGGAAAAACCGCAGGCCTATTCACCAGGAATTACCGAAACACCATCTGCCAAATTAAAAGGCCCCTGGACGGGATCGGCGGGGCAATATGTTGACAAAGGCCTGGGTCAAAAAGAAATATGGCTTGAACTGGAAACGCTGAATGATGCGTTAGGCGTGATAGCCACTTTGTCGCACGAATTGGCGCATTATAAATTGCTTGGCGAGCATCGCATGGAAACTAACGACGAACATTTAACCGACCTCACCAGCATTGCCTTTGGTTTTGGAATTTTCAGGGCCAATTCCTATTTCAAATTTTCGCAATGGCAGAGTAATAGTCACCAGGGCTGGCGAATGCAAAAGAAAGGCTACCTGCCCGAGCAAATGATCGCCTACGCCATGGCCTGGCTGGCGCACTGCCGCAATGAAGATGTTTCATGGAAACATCACCTGAACAAGACGGTGAGGAAATATTTTGAGAGGAGCTATAAATATATCGGCGAAAATCTCGACAGCTGAAACTAACTCGCCTCAAATTAAATCAACATCGTCAACCTTGTGTAAACATCCCGTCCACAAACATTCCGTACGCTTAAATTGTCGTAAATTTATATAAGTCCGAAAGACGAAATGATTATTATATTAAAGCCTGTTTAAAAATCAAAGCACTGTAGAGAGGCAACATTTTGCGTCTCGGACCCAATTTAGAAATTTAAGAAGATGCCTTAGATAGGGTTTTATACATACGGCTTACAGGAATATTCTGAACATTTGTCTTCGAGACGCAAAATATTGCGTCTCTACAGCCGGCAATGACCTGATAAAAGCGAGCGTTAAGTAAGATGGAGAACGCTAAAATCAATCACTAATTCACTAATTCACTAATTAAGAAATGCAATACAACACACTAACCCCCGACGAAGAACGGGTAATACTATATAAAGGAACAGAGCGCCCATTCACGGGATCGTTATTAAATAATCATGCCCAGGGTTTATACGTGTGCAAAAGGTGCGACACGCCTTTATACACCTCAGAATCAAAATTCGAGTCGCATTGCGGCTGGCCGAGCTTTGATGACGAGATACCCGGCGCTGTTAAGCGCATCCCCGACGCAGACGGCCGGCGTACCGAAATTGTTTGCGCAAATTGCGGCGCGCATTTGGGGCATGTGTTTGAGGGAGAATACCTTACACCTAAGAATGTACGGCATTGCGTAAACTCGGTGTCGATGAAATTTGTGCCGGGAGAATAAATAGAAGGGGTTGGATAGAGCCGTATAATACTATCGGAGGGCATTCAAGTTTTTTTAGAAACGTTTGTTTAAGTGTAAACCTTTTTTAATTTATAAACTCCTTAATATCAAATAGTTAGTAAATTAATTATTGAATTAATTTATTGAATTATGTATACCCTGTGTATACCTTTTGATTTGGTTAACTTCTAAAATTCGGTAACTTCGTCGCTTGCCAGGTCCAGATTATTTGATGAAGCCTGCCCGATTTGTTGGCGCGGCGCATCAGGTTTTTCGCTTCATTCCGGAGACATTTTGTTATTATGTTGGCAATGGCAAAAAAGCACGCAAAAAAAACCTCTTTATTTTTTTTTAACATAGTTTATGCACTAATTTAACGTGCTCACCCCGCTCTTTTGGCACTTGTCAACACCCTTTTTGTTTATAAAAGGTTGGTATGTTAAAAACTAAAATTCACACCTTAAGGGGGCTTATCCTATATTTGATTATAAGTTCTTTCAGGGCTATCGGCTTCGCCGGAACGCACCGGTGATGAATAAAGGGCGACCATTTTAACAGGTGGGAGCCAAAGAAAATTGATTAAACTATACTGAGGAAAGACAGGTGAGCAGGATCGCTTAAAGTGTTAGCGGTGAGTAAATCACAAAAACGAAAAACTAACGCTGAGGGATTGTTATCTGCCCATCTGTCGGCTGATAAAATGAATATTAAGGGCAAAAAGAAGCGCAATAAATAAACAAAGAATGGCACAGGAGACCGAATTATTACTGAAAGAAAACAAGGACCGCTTTGTGATACTGCCCATTAAGTATCCAAAAATCTGGGAAATGTACAAAAAGCATGAGGCCAGTTTTTGGACGGCGGAAGAGATTGACCTGGGCGACGACATGAAGTATTGGGACGCGATGAATGACGGCGAACGTCATTTTGTGTCCCATGTGCTGGCATTTTTCGCGGCGAGCGACGGTATCGTTAACGAAAACCTGGCCGTTAATTTCATGAGCGAAGTGCAGTTGCCGGAGGCGCGCTGCTTTTACGGTTTCCAGATCATGATGGAAAACATCCACTCGGAGACTTATGCGCTGCTGATCGACACCTATATAAAAGATCCAGCTGAAAAAGACAGGCTGTTCCATGCTATTGAAACGGTTCCCTGCGTTGGCAAAAAAGCACAGTGGGCGCTAAAGTGGATTAACAATGGCACCTTTGCACAACGCCTGGTGGCTTTTGCCGCGGTGGAGGGGATATTTTTCTCGGGAAGTTTTTGTTCTATCTTCTGGCTTAAAAAACGTGGGCTGATGCCGGGATTGACCTTCAGCAATGAGCTCATCTCGCGCGATGAGGGCCTGCATTGCGAGTTTGCCTGCCAGCTGTACAGCATGCTGGAAAACAAGCTTTCCAAAGAAGAAGCAACGGGTATTATAACAGACGCCGTTGAAATTGAAAAGGAATTTATAACGGACGCGCTGCCGGTAAACCTGATCGGTATGAACGCCAAGATGATGAGCCAGTATATTGAATTTGTGGCCGACAGGTGGCTGGGCGAATTGGGTTATGACAAAGTATATGGCGCATCAAACCCATTTGACTTTATGGAGATGATAAGCCTGCAGGGCAAAACCAACTTCTTTGAAAAGAGGGTTGGGGATTATCAAAAAAGCGGCGTTTTGAACAGCCAGGATAGCAAGGCATTTTCATTGGACGAGGATTTTTAGAGCAGTATTTTTGTGCTAAAAAAATTAGTTAAAAGTTTGTAAGTTCGAAAAAAAGTAGTATATTTATTAAGTTAACATCCGCCAAAAGCGGAAAAATCAGGAGGGGCTCAACATGTATGTAATTAAAAGAGACGGAAAACGGGAATCGGTAAAATTTGACAAAATTACGGCGAGAATTGAAAAGCTATGCTACGGTTTAAACCCCGCTTTAGTCGACCCGATTGATGTCGCCAAAAAGGTGATCGAGGGTTTGTTTGATGGGGTAACCACGTCCGAACTGGACAACCTGGCTGCCGAAACGGCCGCGTCATTAACCACCAAGCACCCGGATTATGCATTGCTGGCCTCGCGTATCGCGGTATCTAACCTGCACAAAAACACCACCAAGTGTTTCTCCGAGACCATGCGCAGGCTGCATGAGTATATCGACCCAAAGACTGGCAAGGATGCGTCGCTGATTGCTGACGATGTTTGGGATATAATCGAAGCAAATGCCGAGCTGCTGGACAGCACCATTATTTACGACCGCGACTTCGGCTTTGACTACTTCGGCTTTAAAACCCTCGAAAAATCATACCTGTTAAAGCTCGACGGCAAGATAGCCGAACGCCCGCAGCATTTGTTTATGCGCGTTTCCATCGGCATACATAAAGAAGATGTTGAAAGCGCCATCAAAACCTACAACTTAATGAGCGAACGCTGGTTTACCCACGCTACGCCCACCCTGTTTAATGCCGGTACGCCAAAGCCGCAAATGTCGTCGTGCTTTTTATTGACCATGAAAGACGACAGCATCGACGGGATATATGATACTTTAAAGCAAACCGCAAAAATTTCGCAAAGCGCAGGTGGTATAGGCCTCAGCATACACAACGTACGGGCTACAGGTTCTTACATCAGCGGTACCAATGGTACCAGCAACGGCATTATCCCCATGCTGCGTGTGTTTAACGATACCGCCCGTTATGTCGACCAGGGTGGCGGCAAGCGTAAAGGCGCCTTCGCGATCTATTTAGAACCATGGCATGCAGATGTTTTTGAGTTTTTAGACCTCCGTAAAAACCATGGCAAGGAAGAAAACCGCGCCCGCGACTTGTTTTACGCCCTTTGGGTATGCGACTTGTTTATGGAGCGCGTAGAGGCAAATGAAGACTGGAGCCTGTTTTGCCCGCATGAAGCACCGGGCTTAGCGGATTGCTGGGGTAAGGAATTTGAAAAACTATACACCAAATACGAAAAAGAAGGCCGTGCCCGCAAAGTGGTAAAGGCGCAGGAACTTTGGTTTGCCATCCTGGATTCGCAGGTGGAGACCGGCACGCCATACCTGTTATACAAGGACGCCGCCAACGGAAAATCGAACCAGCAAAATTTGGGCACGATAAAAAGCTCGAACCTGTGTACCGAAATAATCGAGTACACTTCGGACAAGGAGGTTGCGGTTTGTAACCTGGCATCGCTGGCCTTACCCCGTTTCGTTATAGGAGGCATGTTTGATCATGTTAAATTGTACGAGGTAACCTACCAGGCTACCATCAACCTGAATAAGATCATTGATAATAACTATTACCCGGTTAAAGAGGCCGAATATTCAAACTTGAGGCACCGCCCCATCGGTTTGGGTGTGCAGGGATTGGCAGATGCCTTTATCCAGCTGCGTTTGCCGTTTGAAAGCGATGAAGCCCGGAAATTGAACAAAGAGATATTTGAAACCATTTACTTTGCTGCGATGACGGCTTCAAAAGACCTTGCCATTAAGGAAGGCGCTTATGAAACTTTTAAAGGCTCGCCATTATCAGAAGGAAAGTTCCAGTTTGACCTTTGGAAAGTAAAACCTGACAGCGGCCGCTGGGATTGGGAAAACCTTCGCCTGGATGTGATGAACCATGGTGTACGTAACTCCTTGTTAGTAGCGCCAATGCCGACTGCATCTACGTCGCAAATACTGGGTAATAACGAATGTTTCGAACCGTATACCTCCAACATTTATACCCGCAGGGTACTCAGCGGCGAGTTTATTATCGTAAACAAATACCTGTTGCGCGATTTGGTAAACCGTGGCTTATGGGATACCAGCATGAAAGACAAAATTATTACCGCAAACGGCTCGATCCAGGATATTGCTGAAATACCGCAGGAGATCAAGGACCTGTACAAAACCGTTTGGGAAATAAAGATGCGCAACATTATCGATATGGCGGCCGACAGGGGCGCTTATATCTGCCAGTCGCAGTCGCTCAACCTGTTCATCAACTCGCCGAACGCCTCTAAACTTACTTCGATGCACTTTTACGCATGGAAGAAAGGCCTCAAAACAGGTATGTACTACCTGCGTACCCAGGCAGCATCGCAGGCGGTTAAATTTACCGTTGAGAACCAGGGCGGCAAAAACATGGAGCCGGTTATTCCCGAAGTGGTTGACCAGATTGCCGATGAAATACCGGCCGGCCCAAGCTGCTCGATGGAAGAAGGCTGTGTAACTTGCTCGGCGTAGTCCGGTCACCCGCTGTAGAGACGCGATACATCGCGTCTTCCGCTGACAGGTAACGAACAGTGCAAAGCAGAGGCGCCGTAAGGAGACGCGAGGTATCGCGTCTCTACAATAAGATTTGACCAATTTTCAACCTGATAGATTATAATAAATGCAGGCAGGGGTGCTTAATTAAGCGCCCCTGTTCTATTTTTGTACCATGCAAACCAAACACGAGATCATACAATGCGAACGCTGCGGCAAAAGCATGGAGTGCAAGGCAAATTCCTTCACCAAATGCCAGTGCAGTACCGTACAACTCAATTTGAACGAAGTGCAGTATATCAGCGAGAATTATGAAGGTTGTATGTGCGCGGCGTGTTTGCTGGAGTTGAAGGAGGAATATCGGGTGATGATGGGAATAGTTTAGTAGTAAATTATATTAACACAGACCTGATATGAAGGTAACTAACTTAATCATACTATTGTTTCTTCTTACTGCATCCTGCAATCAAAAATCAAAAAATGTCAGTGCCCTTTCAGGCGCCGCAAACAAAGTGGTTAAAATACCACGTTATATTCGGGGCATTTCAATTATTACGTTAATCGCCAATCCGGAAAAGTATGAAGGTGATACAGTAATGGTTGCCGGATTTTTAAATCTCGAATTTGAGGGTAATGCATTGTATATTCATAAAGAAGATTATGAACATAGAATGTACAAAAACAGCCTTTGGGTTGATATAGACAGAGATAGTTTAAAATTATCTACGATCAACAAATACAATAAAAAATATGTCGAGATTGAAGGTGTTTTTAGTCAGAGTGAAGGTCATATGAGTTCGTGTAGCGGATCAGTTAAAATTACCTCAAGTATATATGTAATGCCATCCGGAGATGTTAGCCCTCCGAAAGAGAAGAAAGATCAGGTACGCTTCCCGCCTCCGTCTAAATAACACCCCGCGGGGACACGGGCCATTTTACCCCAACAAAAAAAGAAAAGAAAATGTCTTGCTGTCCGCCCATTGGCGGATCAGCATCTCACGCGCTAAGTAACGAAGCGACAAGTGATCCATAGACAGGTAACCAATACATTAGCTGCCTGTCTGCTGATTACCTTTATGATAAGGTGTTGATCCCGGACGTCCGGGATCAACATGACTGTTTGTTATTCAGGTAAAGCCAAAAAGAACCCAAGACTTCCGAAGTTTTTAAAACTTCGGAAGTCTGTCAACGAATGCCATTTCACGGTTGGAGTTTCAGCCGTAGTAACTGTCTGTTACTTCGTTGTTTATTAATTGCAAAATAACATTGTTTGTTATGGCAAAACCATTAATTAGGTGTGTCTGCAGAGAGGGATTTGCTAATTAGTTATGTGTTTTACTCTGCTCCTTTACATACGTTTAACTAGGAGATACGTCAATAATTACACGTTCGGGTTGTAAGGGCGATACTTTACGCTCGCATTTCCATTTGCCGCCGGCTTGTACGCCCTCAAGGGTATTCCCGGTTTCTATAATATCTCCCATTTCATAAATATAATAAGCATAATTCCATAGCAGTGAGGCGATTTCATTTGCTTCAAAGGTTGAAGATCGGATTTGAAAATCAGGCAAGCCCAAAGCACCGAGTCCAACAGTGTCCATCAGTATATCTCTGTGTCCTGATCCAGTTATATTATAAAGTCTTACGTTACAAATGGCATAAAATAATTGCCGTCTGCTTTCCTCGTCCCAATTTAATAACAACTGGTCCGGTTTAATTAATTTTTGTCCACAAACAGAATAAATTACATCCGGTTTTGTTGCTTTTGTAACGGCAACTAAAAAATTCATATATAAATTTAATCGCTCTTTGTAGTCCAATGTCCTTGTCATTAGGTCTGTTATTAACAACTCGTAATTGCATTTTTTTACGTTTTCATTTGCTTCGTTCCAATGCCAATTTTGTTGGAGTGCCACTTCAGGTATATCAATTCCTAACTTGTCATCATTAGGTATAAAGACGGTACATTGGGCCGGAATATTAGCAGCAACCAGGTTGATCCGAATATTCGGAAAGGCAAAAATCAAACACTTAATATTACCTATATCTTCATTATTTTCAACCTGATCGAAATATTGCTGTAATTCCTTAAGGATATCTTTGGCGCTAAGGTTTGGTTTTTTTTCAAACAAGAGCTTTACCGTCAACATCTCGGGAAAATTCTCGAGTCGCTCAGATTCTGACGGTTGAATGATCTTTGACTTTTTTTTAAATACGTCAAACAGTCCCATGTAATGATTTTATATTTATAGTGTTATGAACAATTAAAATACTTGTTAGGAATGATACTACCTCACCTCAATCTCCTTCTCCCCTTTAATATCCGCCGATGAACTCCCCATCATCACTTCCACCGGTTCTTTCTCCACCAAAAAGCTTTTCTTCGCCACATCCCAATAGGCCAGTGATGATGCCGCCAATTTTATATCAACCGTTTGCGTTTCGCCGGGGTTTAGGGTAATGCGTTTAAAGCCTTTCAGTTCTTCCAGAGGCCGGCTTACTTTTGATTTGAGGTGTTTTACGTACAGCTGCACCACTTCATCACCGGTGCGGGTGCCGGTGTTTTTTATATCGACGCTGACAGTTAGCTCGCCGTTTTTATCCAGTTTATCGGCGCTGGTTTTTAAGTTGCTGTATTGAAAAGTGGTATAGCTCAACCCAAAGCCGAAAGAGTAGAGGGGTTTGCCTTTAAAATACATATAGGTGCGGCCATCCCTGATGTTATAGTCCATCATGGGTGGCAGTTGGGATAAGGAGTCGGGCCAGGTTTGTACCAGCCTGCCGCCGGGGTTAATGTCTCCAAACAAAGCATCGGCCAGGGCATTGCCCTGTTCCTGGCTGCAATGGGTAACGTGCACGATCGCTGGTATATTAGCCTGTTCCCAGTTAATTGCATACGGGAAATTGCTTACCATCACCAAAACGATGCGCGGGTTTACCTTATACAGGTTTTTGATGAGTGATTCCTGCGCGGTATCCAATGAGATACTTTCCCTATCGACCGCTTCGCGGCCTTCGCTGGGGCCGTCCACCTTTTTCCAGCCCAGGTTGCCCGTTGGGTTATTGCCCAGGCAAACCACCACCACCTCTGCGCTTTTGGCCATGGCAATAGCAAGGTTACTATTGGTGGTGTGACTTACCGCAACACCAGCGCCCAGCTTGTTTTTTATTCCCTCCAAAATACTGACGCTATAAGGCGGGGTGCCGCTGTACCAATCCTGCAAAACTTCCTCCGACCGCGGGCCAACCACAGCTATAGACTTGATTTTATTTTTATCCAGCGGCAAAAAACTGTTTTCATTTTTTAACAGCACAATGGATTTTTGGGTGATCAGCCTTACAAAATCCCTGTTCTTTTGCGATAGCCATGGCTCCGGCCCTTTGCCAATCTCGGCGTAAGGCACCATGGCCGGTGGGTCGAGTTGCCCGAGTTTGATCATCACCCGGAAATCGCCCCGCAATACCTGGTCAATATCCGCTTCGGTGATCAGTCCCTGTTTCAACGCATCGTTTGCACCAGCCTTATAATTATCTAAAAATTGGTTAATGCCTGCTTTGATGCATCCTGCCGCTGCTTCGGCCGGGGTTTTATAATAATGATGCGCCGTTACCAGCAGCCGGTAAGCGCCGCCGTCGGTACAAATAATGCCGTTTTGGCCCCATTCATCAACAGTAACATTTTTCAGCATCGGGCTGACCGCCTGCGGTATGCCGTTTACTTTATTATACGAGGCCATATAAGCCCGCGACCCGCCTAGTTCAACGCCCATCCGGAAGGGTACGGAATAATACTCGCGGAAAAGGCGCTCATCAAAATCCGATGAACTGCTGTCGCGGCTGTTCTCGTTGCTGTTGGCCAAAAAATGCTTCATCAGGGCGGCGGTCATCCAGTATTTCGGATCGTTGCCCTGTAGTCCTTTGATATAGGCGACCACCAGGGTGCCATTAAAAAAAGCGTCTTCGCCATAACATTCTTCGGTACGGCCCCAGCGCGGGTCGCGGCCGATATCCGCATTTGGTGCGCGCACTACCAGTCCGCCCTTATGGTATTTTTCACTTTGGAACATATAACGTGTTTCAAAAGCTTCTATCGCGCCGGCTTGTTGCAAAAGCACAGGGTCCCATGTTTCAGCCATTCCAATGGATTGCGGAAAAATGGTGGTCGGTACGGGCGTCTTTCGTCCCCAGCCGCCGGGCAATCCCATTGCCAGGCCGTGCAGGCCCTCCACGTGCCCCGTTCCTTTTACACCAAGGCGCGGCACAGAGGGGTTGGTGCTAAGGCAATTCACCTTTTCTTCCAACGTCATTAGCGAAAGCAGGTTGGTTATCCGGTCTTCGGTTGGCAGGGCAGGGTTTTGAAACGGATATTGATACTGCCCGGAAGCGACGCGGCTCGTCAGCAGCAAAACCAGGCTTAAAACGGAAAGGCGTAAGTTTCTTCTCATGGCAATATAAAAGTAAGGTTTATGAGCAAATAATAACCGTAACAAATAGGGTAATCTCTTAAATATACCGGACAATGATCTGCAAAGCGATGGGTTTCGTTCGAAACATTCCTTGTCCCTCTTTACCGCTTGCGGAAGAGAGGGATGCCGAGCAACGCGATGGCAGGGTGAGTCGGCGCCGAGCGACATTACCGCCAATGCATTAGCGCCAATGTCCGCCGGGTTGACTCACCCCGACTACGCTTCGCTGGTCGACCCTCTCTTCGCTTCGCGGAAAGAGGGTGGCTGCAATTATTTTACGGTTAAAATATTCATAGTTTCAAACTTATCGACCACAAAATGCCACTATAAGCTTTAGCGCCATTCCCTTAGTAACAAATACGGAAATATTTCCTGTAAATGCGGAACAGGGGTATATGAATGGAGAAGACCAGGTTAGAATTTTTCTAAATTATTTAGTTTTAATGTTAATTATTTATTAACTTCATGTAAAATTAAAGTGAATAAGTTTTTAATAACCGGTCTGCTGGTTCTCGCGTCGCTAAACGGGTTCTCAACTTGTATTGCCATTTACATAGCGCCCAACGGCCACATTTACATTGCTGCGGATAGCCGGCGAACTTTTTTCCTTGACAGCGACAAAACAAGAAACGAGGCGATCTGCAAAATCCACAACGTGGGCGATACCTGGTTTGCCATTTCCGGGTTTGATGACGCTGGTTTGCTAAAAGCCGCAAATAATGCGCTTGCAAACAGTACCGACGCTGATGCAGCTATAAAAACTTTCGGTGCGGCCATGACGGCAAAGTACCAGGGACTGATGGAGGAAGCGAAAAAATTTCAGCCCGAAATACTGCATAACTTTTTGACTAACGGCCTTGCAGAAGTAGCCTTTTTTGACTTTGTTGATAAGCAGCCCAGGGTACAGGATGTTCAGTTCAGGGTGTGTTTAAAAAAAGGTAAGCCCGTAGTAAGCTACGAGGTGCTGCCGGTAGGATATATTACCGTGATCGGCATTTCAAAAGATATTGATGAAGCACGGCCCGAAGAACTGCCCTCCAAACAAACCATGCTGCAGAACCCGGCCTTATATGTTGAAGACCTGGTTAAACTGGAAGCCCGGAAGCAACCGCTTACGGTAGGCGAGCCGATAGACCTGCTGGAACTAAAGCCCGATGGCGCCGTTTGGCTGAAGAAAAATGAACAGGTTGCTTCCATCCAATAAGCTGTTTCGAAACGTTGCTTTCCCCTCTTTCCCGCTTGCGGAAGAGAGGGTGAACGAGCGAAGCGATGTTCGGGTGAGTCAACCAGGCGGACATTAGCGCTAATGCATTAACGGTAATGTCCGCCGGGTTGACTCACCCCGAGCGCTCCGCCTAAAGGCGGATGCTCGACCCTCTCTTCGCCTGCGGCGCAAAGAGGGTAGCTCCTGTTATAGTATAGTCTTTTGAACATTCCAGGTTTCAATTCCGGCAATTACTTTCGGACTTTTCCGTCCCGATAGCTATCGGGATTCGGACTAATTTCCCTATCTTCACCCCCCGAAATCGTACTAAGTAAACATGAAATTATTAGAAGGAAAAACCGCGTTGGTTACCGGCGCGTCCAAAGGCATCGGCCGTAAAATTGCTGAAAAATTTGCCGAGCATGGCGCAAATGTGGCCTTTACCTATTTGTCATCCGTTGAAAAAGGCCTGGCTTTAGAAGAGGAACTGCAAAGCTATGGCACCAAAATAAAAGGCTACCGCAGCGATGCCTCAAAATTTGACGAAGCGGAAAAGCTGATCAATGATATTGTTGCCGATTTTGGCACTTTAAATATTGTAGTTAACAATGCCGGGATCACCAAAGACGGCCTGCTGATGCGCATGAGTGAAGAGCAATGGGACGAAGTAATGGATGTAAACCTGAAATCAATCTTCAATGTAACCAAAGCGGCATCCAAAATAATGATGAAGAACCGTAACGGCGTGTTTATCAATATGAGTTCGGTAGTGGGTGTACAGGGCAATGCAGGGCAATCTAACTACGCCGCCTCCAAAGCGGGTATTATCGGTTTTTCAAAATCAATAGCTAAAGAATTGGGATCGCGCAACATACGTACCAACGTAGTTGCCCCCGGCTTCATCAAAACTGAAATGACCGAGGTGCTGGATCCCAAAGTGGTTGAAGGCTGGGCGCAGGCCATCCCGCTAAAACGCGGCGGCGAAACCGAAGACGTGGCCAATTGCTGCGTTTTTTTGGCTTCGGATATGGCATCGTATATTACCGGGCAGGTAATACCGGTGGATGGGGGAATGTTGTAGGATTTCGGAATTACGATTTACGATTTCGGATTTATTATTTTCCAATTTGAATCCGGTCGCAATTTTCGCACCACCAGTATACGTTTTCATCGTCCTTAAGTCGGCACAAAGTTTTTTTACCACAAGTAGGACAATCTTGTACCGGATCCAATAATTCATTTTCAGTTGCATCGTAACCACAATTACCGCAATGCCAGGTTGTTATTTCAGATGGCTCGCCGTCTGCAGTCCACAGAAAGCTTTCTTGTTTACATTTCGGACAGATTGAGAACGACATAATGAATAAAGGTATTTAATTCTGACCAACTAACGGCTTCTCACAATAATTTTGCATTTTGCAAGTCATCGTAATGCGTATATTTTAGTACGCAAACTTTATGCAGTTTCTATTTTCAATTACATGGGGAACAGTTTCGGGATGGTGGGTGCCTGCCTGCCTCGCGCTGGGTATATTGTATGCCTGGCTACTGTACCGCAAACCGGTAAACCTGGATAAAAGATTCCGCATTTTATTAGCTGTTTTTCGTGCGCTTGTCGTTGCTGTGATTGCCTTGCTGCTGCTTTCGCCGCTGGCTAAGTCGGTGAGTTATAACCCTCAAAAGCCATTGGTGCTGATTGCAGAGGATAATTCGCAATCTGTTAAAATGTTTAGCAAGGACGATTTGGGATCGGTTGTGGATAATCTTTCCTCGCTAAAAAAACAACTGGGCGCTGACTATGATGTTCGCGAATTTCACTTTAACCGTGACGTTGCGGACAGCCTTACCAAAGATTTTACAGGTAAGCAAACTGATATTGCCGGTGCGTTAAAGCAACTGAACGACCGCTTTGTGAACCAAAATATTGGAGCTGTTATACTGGCTACCGATGGCCTTTATAACCAGGGCACTGACCCGCAATACGAAGCCAAAAATTTTAAGTCGCCGATTTATACGATTGCCGAAGGCGATACCATAGCCAAACGCGACCTGCTGATCGGAAACGTAAACTATAACAAAACCGCTTTTTTAGGGGACGATTTTGAGATAGAAGTTTTGGCCGAAGCGTACCAGGCCAAAGGCGAGGCCATGCGCCTGAGCGTCACCGAAGATGGCCGGCAAGTTGCCGCGCAAAGTATAAATATCAATTCAAACGATTTTCACCAGGTAGTTCCGCTTAAACTAAACGCGGATAAAAAAGGAACACGCAAGTTCACCATCAGCATAGCGCCGGTAAGTAACGAGCTGTCCACCCAAAACAACACCGAAACGATTTATATAGATGTGCTGGACGCGAAGCAAAAGGTATTGCTGTTATATGAGGGGCCTCACCCGGATATCAGCGTAATTCGCCAGTCGATAGAAAGTAATAAAAATTACGAGGTTAAAGCCAGCCTTTTGTCGCAACTGGCTGCATCTGTTAAGCCCGGAGATTACAGCCTGGTGATCCTGTACCAGGTTACGGCAACGGGGAATAATATCCTGCAAAGTTTTTTAAAGGCTAAAGTACCCGTTTGGTATGTTTTGGGCGCACAAAGCAATTTGCAGGCCTTTGACCAGGACCAAAAACTGCTGCAAATCAGCGCCGGGCAGGATCAAATGCAGGAGGTTTTCGCCCAGCCCACAGCGGACTTTACCGATTTTACTTTGTCGGATTCCTCACGAAAAAAGATAGCCTTTTTTCCGCCGTTGTTGGCGCCCTATGGCAGCTATAGTACGCCGCCGGCCGGAAGTACCCTGCTGAAACAAAAGATAGGCAATGTAGAAACATCCTATCCGCTATTGACTTTTGCTGATGAGGGCGGGCAGCGCACCGGCGTACTAACCGGCGAAGGCCTGTGGCGCTGGCGCCTGGCCGAGTATGAAGCTTTTGGTAATCACCATGCCTTAGACGAGCTGTTTGCACAAGGCGTGCAGTATTTAACCGCCAACGCCAATCGCCAAAGATTTATCGTGTACCCATCCAAACGGGTTTTTGACGAGGGTGAAAATGTTTTGCTTAATGCTGAATTATATAATGACGCGCTTGAATTGGTTAACACGCCCGATGTAAAGATAGACCTGAAAAGCGATGCGGGCAAAAGCTACAGCTTCCTGTTCACCCGCAATAATCAAAGCTATCAATTGGACGCCGGAACGTTGCCGGTGGGAGAGTACAACTATGCCGCATACACAAAACTCGGCGATAAGCCATTCACAGCCACCGGGCAACTCAGCATAAAGCCATTGAACCTGGAAATGCGTCAAAGCGCGGCAAATCACCAGTTGTTAAATACCATTGCCAAACAAAGCGGCGGCCAGATGCTTTATCCGAACCAAATAAACCGCCTGGCCGACCTGATCCGTAAAAACGAGAACATCAAAACCGTAGTTTACGAGGACAAACGGTTTAACGAGATCATCGACGTGAAATGGGTTTTTGTACTGATCCTTTTATTGCTTTCCATGGAGTGGTTCCTGCGAAAACGCGAAGGCGTGGTTTGATATACCCAAAAGCTGGTTTTAAAAACAAAGTCTGATTTGCTTAAGCAAATTCGAAATGGAATCCCAATAGCAATCGGGGTCGGAATTCAAAATTCTTCATTTCAAAATCTCTGCCACCGGCAAAAGTTTCTCATCTATCTGCCCGTTTACCAGCGAAACGTAGTAGGTGTTGTCTTTATCGTCAACGGATACCGACCTCACATACTTCTCATTCTCAAAAACGATACCCGCCTTATCGTCGATGGCGTAACCCGGGCTTAGTTTGCCCTTTACAATGTTTTCGAAATACAACGGCCTGCGCAAAGGTTCGCTATGGTAATGCGGGCAATGGCTGGTGGGGATAAAACCGAGGCCCTGCACGATAGACAAATCCTTCGGCCGTGAGTCCGTAGTTCCACCCTGGAACCAGCATAACGAGCCGGCGCTGCCGCCGCAAAGCACTATGCCTTTATCATAAGCCTTACGTAGTACCGTATCAATGCCCTGGGCTTTCCATATCGCTATCATATTGAGCGTATTACCGCCGCCAACTACTATTGCATCCATACTTAGCAAAACCTCCTCAAATGTTTTCGGGCTGGTGTATGAGGCGACGAAAACATTTTGAACATAAGGCCGCATGGGCAGGTCTTCGCAGGCGGCATACCAATTTAAAATGGCTGAGGGGTTATCACCGGAAGCCGCAGGCATGAAACATATCCTGGGGTTTTCCTTTTTAGTTAGCTTGATAATATAGCGTAGTGTCTCCTTGCTATAGCCGCCGCCGTAGGCGAAAATAGTCCGGGTGGGCGCCGTTTGGGTACTTCCCTGCGCACCTGCTGCAAAATAGGTTGCCATAAATAAAACGATCAGGCTAAATTTTTTCATTGTGAGATAAATCGGGCTCCAATTATACAATTTATGCTGCAATTTTTGGTGTAACAATACTGATCGTTTAATATTAATTAAAAAATGCTGTGTAAATTGCTGGGCCAATATTAACGACCTCACCATGAAATCAAAATTACTTGCTGCCACTTGCCTGTTTCTATTTATCGGGCTATCGATCGCCGGGGCCCAATCCACCGACAAAGGAAAACTTGAGTTTAAAATATCTTTTCCGGCCGCGGTGAGCGACCATCAGCTTACCGGACGCATGTTCCTGGCTATCTCACGAACTGACAGTCTTCAACCCCGGTTCCAGGTTGGCCGCTATGGCACGCAGTTTTTCGGGGTCGATTTTGAAAACCTGCAGCCTTCAAAGGAAGTAGTGATCGATGGGTCGATACTCGGCTACCCGATAAATAATTTGAAAGATGTCCCACCAGGCGAATACTATGTGCAGGCCGTTTTGAGTAAATACACCGAGTTTAAACGATCGGACGGGCATACGCTGTGGATGCATAACGACCAGTGGGAAGGCCAGGACTGGCGCATTTCGCCGGGTAATTTGTACAGCAAGGTGGTAAAAGTTTCTATCAACCAGGATCAGAATCAATCGATAAAATTGGAAACCGACGAGGTAATGCCACCAATCAAGGTGCCTGCAGATACCAAATGGGTGAAACGTATTAAAATAAAGAGCGAGTTGCTAAGTAAATTTTGGGGGCAGCCTATTTATATCGGCGCAACCATCCTTTTGCCAAAAGGATATGGCGAGAACCCCGGCAAACATTATCCAACCATTTACCAGGAAGATCATTTTTCGCTGGCGGCGCCTTTCTGGTTTTGGGATGACCCAAAAAATGATTTTTATAGAGATTGGACATCGGATGGTTTCCCGGCGTTTATCGCCATAAAGTTAAATCACCCTACCCCCTATTTTGACGACTCTTATGCGGTCAACACCGCCAATAATGGCCCTTATGGAGATGCTATACACCAGGAGCTGATCCCGGAAATAGAAAAGCAATTCCGATGTATCCCTGAAGGCTGGGCGCGTTTATTAACCGGTGGCTCTACCGGTGGCTGGGAATCATTCGCGCTACAGGTGTTTTACCCCGATTTTTATGGAGGTACGTGGAGTTTGTATCCTGATCCGCTTGACTTCAGGAATGTGGAAGGCATCAATGTTTATGAAGATAAAAACGCCTTTTATAAGCAGCACGAATGGTATAAAGTTCCCACGATAAATACCCGCGACCATGTTACTGGCGAAGCCCGGCTCACCCAGCAGCAGCGTAACACCATGGAACTGGTTAACGGTACCAAAGGCCGTTCGGGCGGACAACTGGACATTTGGAGCGCCGTTTTTGGCCCGGTAGGCAATGATGGCTACTTTAAGCCGCTGTTTGATAAATCGACTGGCGTGATTGACACTTCGGTAGCCCGTTACTGGAAGGACCACTACGACCTGCGCTATTACCTCGAAAAAAATTGGGCCACAGTCGGGCCAAAATTGGTAGGTAAACTCAATGTTTTCTGCGGACGTAACGACGACTTTTTCCTAAACTTCGGCGTGTACGACATGGAAGATTTCCTCACCAAAACCACGAACCCCTATTATGGCGGCTCATTCACCTACGGCGAACGCGGCGGCCATGGCTGGCAGCCTTATTCGGACGGCCAGCTGATACGGGTAATGGCGGAGTATTTGAAGAAACAGGGTCATTCACTTTAGGCGGCAGTTATCTGAACCTGGATTAAGCTGATTGATCTTATTTCGCTGATCATTCTTATCAGGTTAATCACCTCAATCAGCTTAATCCAGGTTCAGACATTCTATTCCGTCTTCAAACTCTTCACCGGGTTTGCCAGGGCGGCCCTTATAGCTTTATACCCAACCGTTAGCCCCGCAATTATGACAGATGCCGTAATAGCGAATATAAATATCCCCGGCCCCAAGTTGATTTTATAAGTAAAGGATTGCAGCCATTTATTCATAAAATACCATCCCACAGGGGCCGCAACGGCAAAAGCGACTAAAATAAGCACAGTAAATTCTTTTGAGAACAAGTAAACAATATTGGTCGCGGATGCGCCCAGCGTCTTGCGGATACCTACTTCTTTTGTACGCTGTACCGTCATAAACGAAACCAACCCATATAATCCCAAACAGGATATAAAAATGGCGATGCCTGCAAATATCTTATACAGGGTAGAAAGCTGCTCGTCATGCACATAAAATTGTGCTATTTTATCATCCAGGAACTGGTATTCGTACACATAGTCAGGAAAAGCGTCGTTCCACAGTTTTTCAATGGATGCCATCGATTTTTTAATGTTGCCGGGGCGTAGTTTCACATTCATTGTTCCGTAAACATCGCTCCATGAACTCATGATAACGGGGGCAATTGCCTCCTTCAATGATGAAACATTAAAGTCCTTCACCACACCAACGATTGGCGCATATTTGGTCTTGTCATCCCATATTTTGATATATTTCCCGATAGCATCCTTTGGATCCCGCACCCCCAGCTTTTTTAAAAGTGTTTCATTGACCACATAGCCGCGCACCTGGTTGGCGTTATCGTAAGGTCTGCCCGCTATAAATTTCAAACCGTAGAGTTTAAAATAATCTGCATCTGCCCATTTCAGACTGGCGTAGAAATCCGTTTTTTTACCCGAATTATTGAATTTAAAATTCATCATCCAGTTACCGTCGTCGGAGGGGGTCGCATAACTATAGCTCACCCCTATGATACCGGATTGTTCCATCAGCTGATTGCGCAGGGCATCTAAACGGGTATGACTGATACTGTCTGATGGAACAGGAAGGGTAAGAACGGCGTCTTTATCAAAGCCCAGTGAATGGTTTTTAAAATAATTCATTTGATTGACGATGACCAGCATGCCGATCAGCAATACCTGGGCGATACTGAATTGCAGCACAACCAATGCACGGCGTAACGAAATACCGTTTGTTTTACCGATCCAAACTTTGCTTTTTAACGCGGTTATCGGATTAAATCCTGACAATACCAAAGCCGGATAAAACCCCGACAACAGGGTAACGCCCAAAACCAGCACTGCAAGGAAAGTCAAAACAACAGTATCTTTCCAAAAGGCTGGGTCAAGTTTAATGTCGAGTATTTGATTAAGGAACGGCAAAGCCAATTCGGCCAGGGTAAGCGCTGCTGCAATGGCAAATAAGGTAATTATAAATGTTTCACTAATGAATTGCGACATCAGTTGGATGCGGCCGCTACCCAATACTTTTCTGATGCCGACTTCTTTTGAGCGATTAACCGCTTGTGCGGTGGCTAAGTTGATGAAATTGACACATGCAATAGTGAGCAGAAACAAACCGATCAGGCTCAAAGTCCTGATCAATTCTTTACTAAAGGTATGTCCGCTAAATACACCTGCCCGCGCATCGTAGTGCATTTCTTTTAGCGGTATCACCCTCAAACCGTCATTTACCCTTTCAGCCGGTTTATGCTTCTTAACAAAAACATCCAGGTTATGATTGAACTGGCTTGCCGTCATATTAGCCGGCAACACCACAAAGCAGTAATGATAGCTAAGTATCCCACCCCAATCCGAAAGGCCGCCCTTGAAGTCAGTGGTTTTTAACGTGGCATAAGAAACGACTACTTTGAGCGGCATATCAGTATTTGCTGGCATGTTCTTGAGTACCCCGGTAACTTTCAAGTCTTTTTTATTCTCATAAACTATGGTCTTGCCCATCGCTTGTCTCCAGTCGCCGAAATATTTTTCAGCCTCCCCTTGCGTCAGAACAACCGTATTTGGCTCGGTTAGCGCACGTCTTTTATCGCCGGCCATCCAGTCGAAATCGAATACATCAAAAAATTGAGGCTCGGCAAAGAATAAGTTTTCTTCATCAAACTTCTTTGCAGTTTGAGCATTATTACCGGGCACGGTTATCTGCTTATCTGTTTTAAATATCGAAGCGACAAGCAAGTTAGGGTAATCCAAACGAAGCCCTTCACCAATTGGCATCGGCACACCTGAATTGTACGTGATGCCCTGAGGCGTTTTTGAAACAGTAAATACGCGGTAAATACTGTCCTTCTTTTTGTGGAAATTATCAAAGCTGGTCTCAAAATGTACAACCAGGAAGATAAGCAGACAGGCGGCTATACCCACCGTTAAACCGGTAACATTTATCGCAGCATAACTTTTGTTGCGAATAAGGCTCCGCCAGGCGGTTTTTAAATAGTTTTTTATCATTTTTTTTCTGGGATTTCACCGATTATGGAATGATTTCACCGATTTATATTTGTTTTTTTTGCCAACTGCCACTGCTACTTATTCCGTTTTAAGGCTCTTCACCGGGTTCATCAAAGCAGCCTTAATTGCTTGCGAGCTCACGGTTATCAACGCTATAGCCACTGCCAGCACGCCGGCCAGGGCAAACATCCACCAGCTTAATGGTATGCGATAGGCAAATCCCTGTAAAAACCAATGGCTCATAAAATACCAGGCAATAGGCGTCGCGATCATGAACGAAATACCCACCAGTATCAAAAAGTCCTTCGACAATAAACTTACAATACCGCTCACGCTTGAACCCAAAACCTTGCGGATGCCGATCTCCTTTTTGCGCTGTTCGGCGCTGAACGCGGCAAGGCCGAACAAACCCAAGCAGGAAATGATAATGGCTATCGAGGTGAATGAGTTAATGATATGCGAAATGATGGTCTCGCCTTCATACAGCTTTTGCACCTCGTCGTCCAAAAAAGCATATTGGAACGGCGTAGCAGGCATATCCCTTGTCCACACGGCGTTGATCGTTCTCAATAGCTGGCTGTAATTACTGCTGTTTACCGATACGATCATGCTCGAAAAATCGCCGGGGTTACCATCATAAACCAGCATAAAAGCTTTTACCGGGTCGTGCAGCGAATTATAATTAAAATCCTTCATCACGCCCACGACGGTCACAAAGGTTGCAGGTTTGTTATCATATCTTTGATACAATTTTACACCCTGGGCGGTTTGGGGGTTAAGACCAAGCCGTTTGGCCAGCGTTTGATTGATAAGCACCTTGTTGGAGTCGCCTTTCATAAAATCCCTGCCGCTGATCACTTTAATGCCGTTGGTTTTTGCAAAAAACTCGTCGCAGGCTATGTTTTGCGCGTCGATGGCATGGGCCATATCACCGCCTTCCGGGTAAACGCCATGATCGTGCAGTATAAACTGGCTCAGGTAATTATCAGCGCTGGTAACAGATTTGACGCCGGCAAGCGACTTTAAATCATTGGCAAGCGCCGGCATTTTGCCCTGCGCATCGTTGGTATAAAAATTAAAGACCAACTTTTGGTTCTTGTCAAAACCCAGGTCTTTTGATTTAATAAAATTAAGCTGGCTGTAAATAATAATAATGCCGGTGATCATCACGATTGACAACACAAACTGGAAAACCACCAGCGATTTGCGTATGCCTGTAGCCGAAATGCGGCTGCTGAAATTGCCTTTGATAACTTTTATCGCCTCAAAGTTCGACAAATAAAAGGCTGGGTAGCTGCCGGCCAAAAACCCGGTTACCAATACCAGGCCGGCGAGCATCAGCCACAGGCGGTAATCGGCAAAAAAGCCCATTTGGATATCGGCGCGTGTAATGTCATTAAGATACGGCATGAAGAAATAAAGCAGCGGCAAAGCGATGATAACACCGATAAACGCAAGTAAAAACGACTCGCCCAAAAATTGCTTTATAAGGTCGTATTTGCCAGCGCCGATCACTTTTCGGACGCCAACCTCCTTGGCCCGCTTGGATGCCCGCGCGGTTGAAAGGTTCATAAAATTGATGCAGGCGATCACCTGTATTAATACGGCAATGACAACAAGTATCAACAGGAATGAACTGCTTGTTGTTTTAGTAAGCTCTACTTCATAACCCGATGTGGTATGTATTTCGGTAACGTGCTGCAGATGCAATTGCTTTTGCATCCCGAAAGCCCTCAGCCGGTCGGCGGCGTATTTGTTTAAAAATGCGGGAAGTTTTTTCTCCAGCGCTAACGGCTCGGTACCCGGCCGGAGCTTAACGTATGCAAACAAAAAATTATTCCCGGCCCATTCCGTAATATTGGAAATAGAGTTGCCAACCGGCCCGCTTTTTATCGTAATGAACATATTGCCCTCGATATGCGATTTGCCCAGGCTTTCGTCAACCACGCCGGTAACTTTAAAATCGTGCTTGCCATAGGCGTCATCGATGTTTACCATTTTCCCAACCGCGCTTTCGCGGCCGAAAAGTTTCTCGGCGGTAGACTTCAGCAATACCATATCATACGGTTCATCCAAAGCGTGTTCAGGATGCCCTTCCACAAACTTGTAGGTGAAAATATCAAAGAAGGTTGAGTCGACGTACAATGCACCGGTTTCGTAAAACGACTGCTCCTTATACCGAAGCAAATGCTGTTTTGCGCCCAGTATATCCGTGCTCACTACCCGTGCGTAATTCTGCACTTCCGGGAAATCCCGTCGCATTGCCGGTGTGATCGGCGGCGATGAAGCGCCGCTATGGTGATGGTCGCCGGTTAATACCAGGTCGGTAGTGATCCGGTAAATGTCCTGAACGTCTTTGTGCTGCTTATCGTAGCTGTATTGCTGTTGCACGTACAACAAAATGTAAAGGCAGCAAAGCGTGCCGGCCGCCAGGCCGAAAATATTGATGAAGCTGAAAGTTTTATTCTTCAGCAGGAAACGGAATGCCGTTTTAATATAGCTTTTTATCATGGTTCATTTGTTCACTGGTTCATTAGTTCATTGGTCCTGGCTGCTTTTTAACTGCAAACTGCCACTGCCCACTGTTTCCTATTCGCTTCTCAAACTCTCCACCGGATTGGCAATAGCCGCCCTTATAGTATGGTAGCTAATGGTAATAAACGCCAGTAAAAGGGTTGCTGCTGCCGATAACAAAAATATCCACCAGTTTAACGTAACCCGGTAGGCAAAAGCCTGCAGCCATTTGTTCATCAAATACCAGGATATTGGCACCGCTATTGCAAATGCGATGAGCACCAGTTTTAAAAACGAAGCTGATAATAGTCCGGTAATGTTGGAAACTGTTGCGCCGAGCACTTTGCGGATACCGATTTCCTTAACCCGCTGTTCGGCAGCCAGCGTTGTAAGCGCAAATAAGCCCAGGCTGGAGATCAATATGGCTATAAACGCCGCATAGGTGGTTATCATTTTCCATTGCTCTTCATCAGCGTATAGCTTTCGGTTCCAGTCGTCCAAAAAGTTATAGCTAACCACATCATAGGGCAGCGCGGCCTTTACGGATGATTGGATAGCCGCGATGGTTTGCGCGGCCTTCCCGGTTTGGTACTTGACAAAAAGATGCAGCGTTTCGCCATTTCTATCCAGTGCAAAATACATCGGCTCTATCTTTTTCTTGAACGTATTGGAATGATAATCTTTTACTACCCCAACGATTTGCATGGGGCGCCGTTTGTCCATTGCAGGGCCACCAATTATCTGTCCGACCGGGCTGTGGCCGGCATCCATATAAGTTTTAACAAACGACTCGTTCACCAGGCAATTCGAGATGGTATCCGACGGATTACTATAGCTCAGGTACCGGCCCTTAACGAGGGGAATATTTAACAGCTGCAGGTAATGATCGTCGATGTACTCAAAATAAGTCCAGTCGGTTTCTTTTTTGTTGACCGTCAGCACGGTTTTGTTATAATCGCCCGCCTTCGCTCCCAGCATTTGTATAAAAGGGCGTTTGGCCAGTTCATTTTTTATCTGGTTCATTTCAGCCTTTTTGCCCCAGGGCAAATCAACCCGCACAATATTTTGGGTGGCGTAGCCCTGGTCTGAATGGGTCATGAAGTTAAATTGGTGCTGGAATACGATTGTGCTTATGATCAACACCAGCGCAATAACAAATTGCAGCACCACCAGCGATTTGCCGAGCGTATTCTTTCCGGAAAGCTTGAACCGCCCGTAAAGTGTTTGCACCGGATTGAAGCCCGAGGCCACAAATGATGGATAGAAACCGGCCAGCAGCGATACCAGCAGCCACAAACCTGCAAACAACAACACTATTTTTAGCTGGAATAAATAACTGATATCAAAATGCTTATCCGCCAGCTGGCTAAATTCGGGCAGAAATAGCTGCACCATAATTATAGCCGGAACAAAGGCCAGGGCGGTGATAAGGGCCGATTCACTCAAAAACTGGAGTACCAACTGCGGTTTTGAACTGCCGGAAACTTTCCGTATCCCGATCTCTTTGTTACGCTTTACCGATCGCGCCAGCATAATATTGATAAAATTGATACAGGCAATAAGTAAAATTAAAACCCCCAGCGCGACCAGGATATAAGAGCTTGATATGTCGCTCGAGTCGCTCAGGCCGTTGCTTACATTATATACTTTGGTAAGGTGCATTTGCAAAAAGGGCTGCAACAGATAGGTTTGCGACACATTTTTGCCATAATGCTTTTTAAACTTCGCCCAATTTTCACCGTTGTATTTATAAAAAGACCGTTCAAATTTATGCTGAACCCGGGGAGCGTCGGCTGCGCTGCGCAATAGAAAAAAAGTATTTAAAAAGGTGCTGTTCCAGTCGTTCATTTCGCTGTTGCGCCCTTTGGCATCGGTGGGCAAACTTCGCTCGAACGGAATCAGCATATCAAATTGAATAGTTGAATTGATGGGCGCACTTTTAACAACGCCGGTTATCAAAAAAGGCTCCAACTTGTCGTCAACCTGTATCTCCACCGTTTTTCCGGTGACATTCGTGGTACCGAAACTTTTCACCGCCTGTTTATCCGATAATACAACCGAATTACGGCTCTCCAACAGGTTATTCGAAGCGCCTGATATCACCGGGAACGAGAATAGCTTAAAAAAGGAAGGATCGGTAAACAGCACTTTTGCCTGCAGCGCAGTGTTCCCGGCTTTGGTGGTCATATCCCAGCCGTTAAGCCTGCAATAATTTTCAATTCCGGGGATGTCGGCAGCAAAATCAGGCCCCTGGGGAACTCCGGTGATACCGCGCGGATATTTGTTACCCGAAGAGTCGGTATAAACGTTCACCAGCCTGAACAATTGTTTGCCCTTTACCTGGAATTTATCGTAGCTAAATTCATCATTCACAAAAAGCATGATCAGCATGGTGCAGGCAAGGCCGATGCTTAAGCCGGCAATATTTACAAACGATAAAACCTTATTCCGGCTAAGGCTTCTGAATGCGGTGATGATGTAGTTTTTTATCATGGGTATCGGTTCATTAGTTCACTGGTTCATTAGTTCATTAGTATTAGCGCTTTTTTAATTGGCAACTGCTACTGCCAACTGCACTCTGCCAACTCTCACTCGCTTTTCAAACTGCTTACCGGGTTACTCATTGCCGCTTTTATGGATTGATAGCTTACCGTTGCAAAAGCGATGACAATTGCGACAATGCCTGCCAGCGCCAGTATGTACCAATGAATAGCTGTTCGATAGGCAAAGCCTTGTAAAAACAGATTTTGCATTACCCACCAGGCTGCCGGTGTGGCAACAATTATAGCAATGATAACCAACTTTATAAAGTCGAACGAAAGCATGCTTACAATGCCAGATACCTGCGCGCCCAAAACTTTGCGGATGCCAATTTCCTTGGTGCGCTGCTCCGCCGCATAAGCGGCCAGGCCGAATAAACCCAGGCAGGCGATAATAATGGCTAGCGAAGTAAATACTATTGATAGTTTGCCCATGCGCTGCTCCGAGGAATAAAGGTTGTTAAAATCCTCGTTCAGAAAGGCATAGCTGAACTGCTGTTTGGGCGACAGCTGGTTCCAGATGGCCCTGATCTGCTCGATTACCGGCTTCGGGTTATCGCTGCTGAGCTTTACAGTTAAATCGGCGTTGTTTGGCTCATATCTCAGTATCAGCGGGCCGATATTATCCCTGAGCGAGCTAAAATTAAAATCCCTGAGCACCCCGATTACATGGTACGATTTAAATTGCTTGCCAAAATCGTCCTGCGGGCGGTACAAAAGTTGGTTAAGCGGATCCCGGAGCCCCAACAAACGCGCTGCCGATTCATTCACGATCATTGCTGTTGAATCGGTCGCCATTTTCTCTGAAAAATTCCGGCCCGATAAGAGCGTCATCCCAAGTGTTGGTATATAATCCGGGTCCACATCCCAAAGCTGCGTAAGGGTGCCCTGCTGCGCATTCATACTATGATCTTTAAAAACTGATCCGTTATTACGCCAGCCGTTTACAGGGGTGTAGCCGGTTAGCGTTGCATTGCGAACGCCGGCCAATTGCTTTACTTCCTGTTTTAGTACCCGTGCCCGATCACCAAGCGCTGATACGTTGTAAACCGATAATACCTGGTCACGATTGTAGCCAAGGTTTTTATTTTGAATATATTTTAACTGGTTATAGATCACCAGCGTACCGATAATCAGGAATATGGATATGGCAAACTGGAAAACAACCAGGAAACTGCGTAAATAGCTATTGCGAAAGCCCCCGGCAAGTTTGCCTTTAAGCACCTGGACAGGCTGGAACGCGGAAAGGTACAGGGCCGGATAGGCGCCAGCAAGGCACCCGATGATAAAAACAACTGCCAATAAAACAGGGCACAATATGAACAATACATGTGGTGTAACGGTCAGTTGTTTGCCGGAGACCTGGTTAAACAGTGGCAGCAACAGATATGCTGCAAATACCGCGATCAATGCAGCAATAAAGGCAACGATTATCGCTTCGGTTAAAAACTGGTAAACCAGGTATTTGCGGGGTGAGCCCAGCACCTTGCGTACACCCACTTCGCGGGCACGGCCTGCAGAGCGGGCAGTAGATAAATTGATAAAATTAACACAGGCGATCAGCAAAATAAACAGGGCGACAGCTGAGAAAATGTATACGTACTGGATGTTACCGTTTTGCCCCATTTCGGCAATTTTGTTGGACCGCAAGTGAATATAGGCGAGGGGCATCAGCGAGAAACTAAAACGGTTGCCGCTTTTTTCGAACTTTTCGATACTGGTATGCAACGCGGCCTGCAATTGAGAGCCCACGTAATCGTGAACTATTTTTGGCAATGCTGCCGCTATTTTTGCCGGGCCGGCGCCAGGTTTTAACAACAGGTAAGTTTGAAAGTTACTGCTTAGCCAGGTATTTTCCCTGCTCTCATTTAACGTTAGCATCGAAATAAAGAAATCGAAGCGGAAGTGGGATTGCATGGGGATATCTTTGATAACTGCAGTTATTTTAAACGGCTTGTCATCATTGAATACGAGTGTTTGTCCCACTACATTCTCCCGGTTAAAATATTTTTTGGCCATGCTTTCCGTTAAAACCACCTCGTTTGGTTCAGTCAAAGCGGCGTGGTTGTCTCCATAAACAACAGGCAGGGTAAACACCTTAAATATCGAATTATCGCAGTAGGTGACATAATCTTCGTGAATATTCTGCGTTCCCTTTTTAACCTGGAAACTGCCGGCCTGGCGGAAGCGGACAGTGCTCTCAATTTCAGGAAATTGACCTGCCAGCGTAGCCGCCAGCGGTGCCGGGCAAACCGCATCCTGTGACAGGTCGCCGTTGTATTTTACATCCTCGTCTACCCGGTAAATGCGGTCGAAATTTTTATTGAAATGATCGTAACCCAGTTCATCGCTAACATAAAAAACGATCAGCAGGCAGGTTGCCAGGCCGACGGACAATCCCAAAACGTTTAATAAGGTAAAGCCTTTATTTTTTGAAAGGCTTCGGTAAGCAGTTTTGATGTAGTTTCGTATCATGGTTGGTCATTTGTTCACTGGTTCATTAGTTCATTGTCAGAACCGTTGATTAAGCTGATTGGGCTGATTTCGCTGAGAACTGCCATCAATAAAATCATCTTAATCAGCTTAATCAACGGTTCAGACAATCATTCACTTCTCAAACTCTCCACCGGGTTTGATAACGCGGCTTTTACTGATTGAAAACCTATGGTAATAATTGCGATCAGTATCGCCATAAAACCTGCCAACGCCAGTTCCCACCATTGTATATTTACGCGATAGGCAAAATCCTGCAGCCACTTGTTCATTAAATACCATCCTGCAGGCAGTGCGATAAGTATTGCAATAAATACCAGCTTTATAAAATCAAACGATAGCATAGTGGTAATGGCCGATACACTTGCACCCAAAACCTTGCGGATACCGATCTCTTTGGTACGCTGCTCGGCAGCATAAGCCGCCAAACCAAACAGGCCAAGGCAGGCTATTATCAATGCCAGGGAAGTAAACACAATGGATACAGCGCCCGCACGCTGCTCGGCCTTGTATATCGCTTCAAAATCCTGGTCCATAAACGAAAAATTCATCTGGACGTTTGACAATCCGCTCCATTTATCCTTTATCTGCGACAGCAGGACCGGGATATTCTTCGCGTTCATCCGGATACTTAAAGCACCGTTATTGTGGCCCATTACCAAAACCATCGGACTTACCACATCGCGCAGCGAGGCAAAATTAAAGTCCTTAACTACCCCGATAATGTGGTATTCTTTGGAGTTTGACACCACCTGTTCGCCACCGTTTGAGCGGTACAAGGGTTTGTTTAAGGGATCGTCAAGGCCTAAAAATTTGGCGGCTGCTTCGTTAATGATAATAGCCGATGAGTCCGTCAGCATCTCGCTCGAAAAGCTTCGGCCCGCGGCCATTTTCATGTCCAGCGTTTTTATATAGTCTGCATCAACTTCCCAGGTTTGGGGGAACAGTGCTTTTTTCTGATCGAAGGAAGCATCTTTAAAAAATATGCTGGTATTTTTCTGGTTGGCGGTTGGCAAATAGCCGGTAAGCGTAGCATCGTCAACGCCCGGTATTTGTTTTACCTCCTGTTTAAAGGTTTGCGCCTGGTTACCTAACTCAAATGCATTTTGAATAATGAGCACCTGGCTACGGTTGTAGCCGAGATCTTTGTTTTGAATAAAATTAAGCTGGTTGTGTATAACCAAAGTGCCTACAATGAGAAAAATAGATATGGAAAACTGCAAAACCACCAGGAAACTCCGCAAACCGCCGCCTTTAAACCCTGCCGATAATTTACCTTTCAGCACATTAATGGGTTGAAAGGCCGAAAGAAATAATGCAGGGTATGCACCAGCCAGTGATCCTACTATTAAAATGATAGCCAGCAACGCCGGAATAAGCCAGCTGAGCATTTGCCCATTAATAACCATGTTTTTACCCGACAATTGGTTAAATGCGGGCAATAATGCCGAGGCAGCGATAAAAGCGATTACCGTAGCTACAAGCGTAATTAAAATGGATTCGGTAAGAAACTGGAACACCAGGTATTTTCGCGGCGAGCCAAGCACCTTGCGCACGCCCACCTCGCGGGCGCGGTTGGATGAACGGGCCGTGGACAGATTCATGAAGTTGACGCAGGCAATTAATAAGATAAAAATGGCAATTGCCGAAAAAATGTAAACATATTGAATGGTGCTATTTGGCCCCAACTCGCCGGTGCGGTTTGATTTGAGGTGAATATCTGTTAACGCGGTTAAGTTCAGCCTGAAATAGCTCCCGCTTTTTTCGAACGCCGCAGTATTCATTTTCAATTGCGACTGCATTTGCTGCCCGCTGTATTTGTTAAGGAAAGCAGGCAACGCGGCCTCGAGTTTTTTATGATCGGCGGCGCTCTTAAATAAAACATAGGTATTATAGTCACTTCTTAACCATTCGTCCGACCGGCTATCCGGAAACGTAGACATGGAAATGAAGAAATCAAAATTAAAATGAGAAGTCCGGGGTATATCTTTTATTACGCCGGTGATCTTGTAAGCATTTTGATTGTCAAATGTTAACGTTTTGCCTACAACATTGGTGCTGGTAAAGTATTTTTTTGCAGTCGATTCGGTTAGCACTACGCTGTTAGGCTCGGCAAGTGCCGTTTGGGGGCTGCCGCTGATCATCGGCAACGTAAATACGTCGAACAACGAAGGATCGGCAAAAGCCATATTATTTTCAAGAATGGTTTCCGTCCCTTTTTTAACGTGGTGCGAACCGGCATTTTTTAGCCGTACTGTATTTTCAACATAAGGGAATTCGCTTTTAAGGGTTTGCGCCAAAGGCGGCATGCACACAGCGTAGAGCACATTATTTTCGCCAAGCTTCAGGTCTTCATTTACGCGGTAAATGCGGTCGGCTTTGGTATTGTAGCGGTCGTAGCTTAGTTCATCAACAACGTAAAATATGATCAGCAGGCAGCTGGCCAGCCCCAAAGACAAGCCAAGGACATTTAAAATGGTGAAGCCTTTGTTTTTTACAAGGCTCCGGTATGCGGTTTTGATGTAGTTGCGTATCATGGTAGTTTATTGGTTCATTAGTTCATTAGTTCATTAGTGCCAGGCACACTGCTATGGCAGACTTACGAAGTTTAGAAAACTTCGTAAGTCTTGGTAACGACCAAGAAAATGCCAAATAGCTATTGTACTGGTTATTAATATTTTATATTGAATTTACGATTGAATATTGTCCGGTTTTGATACAATGAATGTCCGGTTATGTGTCTGAACCATGATTTTTAGGATTAAAAGATTATAGGATTTGTCGATTGCGGTTAATTGAAATCCTCCAACCATCATGTTAATCCTTTAATCCTAAAAATCATGGTTCAGACAATTTTTATACCTTAGACCTATCAAACCCTCCAATTATGAAATATAAATTATTAGCCCTGGTTTTATTTATAAGCTCAGCCGGCTTTGCGCAAACCGATGCCAAACTAACTTCGGCCTTACAGGACGCCATAAAAGGCTTCAACGGCCAGGTGGGCATTTACGTGCAAAACCTAAAAACGGGCAAAACGGCAGCCATCAATGCCGACACGCTCTTCCCTACCGCCAGCATGGTAAAAGTGAGCATACAGTGCGGGTTGATGGACAAGATTGAGAAAGGTGAAATTCAATATAATCAGAAAATTGTTTACAGGGATTCGCTGCTGTATAAGGGCGAGGATATTTTAGGATCGTTTAAGGACGGGGACACCATCGAAGTAAGCAAGGTTGCCATGCTAATGATCACTATGAGCGACAATACAGCAAGCCTGTGGCTGCAAAAACTGGTTGGTACCGACTATATTAACAATTGGCTCGCTACCAACGGTTTTAAAGTTTACCGCGATAATTCGCGTGCAACCGGCAGGGACGAGATGCACAAAAAATATGGCTGGGGCGTTACCACGCCTTACGAAATGTGCCGCATATTTACGATGATCGAAAACGGCCAGGCCGTTAGCCCGGCGGCCAGTGAAAGGATGATCCGCAACATGGGCCGTATATTTTGGGACAATACCGCCTTGTCGCAAATTCCTCCAAATATCCACACCATTTCCAAACAAGGCTCACTGGATGATTACCGGTCGGAAACGGTGCTGGTAAATGCCCCGCATGGCGATTATGTATTTTGCGTCATCACCAACAATAACAAGGACCAGCGCTGGACCCAGGATAATGAGGCCGATGTTTTTATACGAAAAATATCCGCATTGCTGTGGCATTATTACGAACCGCAAAACACCTGGCAACCCGCGGCGGGTATTGACAAGTATATGAAGGATGAGTAGGGTTAGTTGATCAGGTTGACCCGATAGCTATCGTGTGAGTTGAATTGTTGATTGAGTTATTATAGGATTTCAACCAAAAGGCCGTTGGGAAATTGTGCTTAATTTCAACCGCGACGAACGCTGAGAAGGTGCAAAGAACACAGAGAAAATAAGGCTAACAAACCATTAAAGCTTTGCGACCTCCGTGTCTTCCTTTGCGTTCTCTGCGGTTAAATCTTCCATAGTTTAGCTATAAAGAAGAATGAAAGCATTTTCCCAATTAAGGAAAAACTTAAAAAACGACTTTTCAAATTTAAAGCCGGTAAAAATTGCCTTACTGGGGGACACTGCAACACAATTTCTTTCGGTTGCGCTGAGGGGGGCAGGGTTTGATCTGGGATTTGATCTGCAAATTTGGGAAGCTGATTTTGACCAGGTAGAATGGCAAATTTTCGATCCGGCTTCAGAGTTTTACCAATTTAACCCGGAAGTAGTCGTGATATTTCAATCTTCACACCGGCTGCTGCAAAAATACAACAAGCTAAAACCCGAAGAATATAGCAGCTTAGCGCAAAATGAATTACAGCTTATCGAAAGTTTGCAAACGGCTGTCAATGCCAAACTAAATTCAAAGATCATTTACTACAATTATGCTGAAATAGATGATGCCATATTTGGTAATTATGCCAATAAGATCGCGTCCTCGTTCATTTTTCAGGTTCGTAAGCTTAACTACGAATTGATGCTGTATGCCGAAAAACTACCGGGGTTTTACATTTGCGACCTTTCTTCTATTCAAAATAACATCGGTAAAGCAACCATTTTCCGGCCTGCAATGTACATCAATACAGAAATGGTTTTGAGTATCGATGTTTTACCGGCCATTGCTTTAAGAACGGTTGAACTTATTGGCGCCCTATACGGCAAATTTAAAAAATGCCTGGTTTTTGACCTCGACAACACGATATGGGGCGGTGTAATTGGCGATGATGGACTGGAACATATTCAGCTTGGTACATTAGGGATTGGAAAGGCTTATACGGAATTGCAGTACTGGATAAAAAAACTGAAAAACCGGGGCATTGTCCTGGCTGTATGCAGCAAAAATACCGAATCCGTTGCTAAAGAACCTTTTGAAAAACATCCGGACATGGTATTACGGATGGACGACATATCAGTTTTTGTGGCCAATTGGGAAAATAAGGTGAGCAATATCAGGCAAATTCAAAACACGCTTCATATAGGTTTTGATTCGATGGTTTATTTAGATGATAATCCTTTTGAACGAAGCATGGTTGGCGAGCACATACCGGCGCTTACTATCCCGGACTTACCGGGAGACCCGGCAGATTACCTGGAATATTTGTACACCCTGAATTTATTTGAGACCGTTTCTTTTTCAAATGAAGATACGGAAAGAACAAAGCAATACCAGGTGGAGGTTGAGCGAAATGCAGGAAAACATGAGTACGTTGATGAATACGCCTTTTTAGAAAGCCTGGACATGATTTGCCATATAGAGCCTTTTAATCGATTTAATGCGCCGAGGGTTGCCCAGCTTTCACAAAGGTCAAATCAGTTCAATTTAAGAACTGTGCGTTATACAGAAGCTGACATTGAAATGCTGGCATCATCGGCCGATCATTATAATTTCACTTTTACATTAAAGGATAAATTCGGCGACAACGGGCTGATCTGTGTGGTAATTCTGCATAAAGAAAACAGCGAAACCCTATTTATAGACACCTGGCTGATGAGTTGCAGGGTTTTAAAACGGGGGATGGAAAATTTCGTATTGAATACAGTCACTTTTTTCGCTAAAACCAATGGATTTAAATCTTTAAAAGGCGAATACCTGGTAACTCCAAAAAACGGGATCGTAAAAAACCACTACCGTGATCTTGGTTTTCGTGAAGAGGGCGCTTTTTGGATATTAAATCCGGCTGAATATCAATCTAAAAAAAGCCATATCAAGAAAAGTGATGAATGAGCATATCAATTATATCTGTAAAAGGATTGAAGTTTTAAGCCCTATCCATAGCAAAAAACTCAAAAAGAATAGGACGTTTTTTGACGAACGATATGATGAGTTAGCTGATGTTTTTTTTAAAAAATATCTCCGCGTCTTACAGCTCGAAAACAAAACATTAGATTATGCGATAGCTTGCTACCTGCAAATGTTAGCAGACGTAACCAATGAGACCGTCGAATTTTTGCGCACCGGGAAATATACCAGCACCACCTTTGAGGAAGTGAATAAGCGGGTGTACGCCAGCCCCGGGGTCATGGAATATTACATGCACGGCTTACTGCTATCCCAATTTTTATTTAAGCACCACTATCAAACGCTTACCTTTTTTACAGACACTTTACCGCAGTATGTAAATACAACTAAAAGCTACCTTGAAGTTGGCGTGGGGCATGGGCTTTACCTTTCCAGCGCATTAGATATCCTGGATAGTAAAACTACATTCACCGTTGTGGATATAAGTGAAACCTCCATCCAATTTGCGAAAAACCTTATAAACGACACCCGCGTTGAATATAATTTAAGGGATATTTTTGATTTCGATAAAGGCGAAAAATATGACTTCATCACGCTTGGCGAAGTGCTGGAACATGTTGAAGACCCATTGGGGCTATTGTTAAAATTAAACGATCTGCTGAGCGATGATGGCGTTTTGTTTTTTACTACGCCAACAAATGCACCGGCTATTGACCATATTTACCTTTTTAACAATGTTGACGAAATACGGGATATCGTAAGGTCTGCCGGCTTTCAAATAGCGTCTGAGAGGTCTTTTCTGTCTGAAGATGTTTCTGCTGAAAGAGCCGAAAAATATAAAATAGCTGTGTTATATGATGCATTTTTGAAAAAAATCTCGCGCTGAATCATGTTAAAAAAGCAAATTACATTTTACCACAAAGAACACAAAGTAAAAGACACAAAGGCCACAAAGCTTTAATAGTTTGCCAATTTTTTTCTTTGTGTTCTTTGCGCCTTCTTTGTGTTCTTTGTGGTAAAACTCTTAACAACTTATATGGAATTATGGATAAAAACGAAATATTGAAAAAAGTGAATGCGATTTTTATTGATATACTCGACGATGAAAATATCGTACTGACTTATGAAACTACAGCCAATGATGTTGAAGACTGGGACTCGCTAAATCACATCCAATTGGTTGTTGCTATTGAAAAACAATTTAAGATCCGGTTTACGTCAAAAGAAATTCAAAGCTGGAACAATGTGGGCGAAATGGTTAATTCTGTAAGTTTAAAGCTAAACTGATATCCTATGAAATTTCATCATGTCGGCGTTGCGTGCAAAAATATCGATGAAGAGATTGTAAATATTTCTACGATCCACCAGGTTATTGAAAGGAGCCCGACGGTTTTTGATAAGGAACAAAATGCCGAATTAGCTTTATTGACCCTGGCAGATGGTACCCGCATAGAATTAATATCGGGCAAACCTGTTGAAACGCTGTTAAAAAAAAATATCACCTATTATCACCTATGTTTTGAGGTAGACGACATCAATGTGGAGATAGACCGGCTTGTTAATGCCGGCGCTTTTTTAATAGCCGAACCAAAGCCTGCAGTATTGTTTAATAACCGAAAAGTTGCCTTTTTAAATGTTTCGTACGGCATAATTGAATTGCTCAACTCAAAATAAACAAGCAGATGCTTTTCACCTCGGTCACCTTCGTTTTTTTTATCGCGGTGTTTTTTATTTTGTACTGGTATGTTTTGGGCGGAAACCTTAAACTTCAAAACGTTTTAATTTTAACGGGTAGCTATATTTTTTATGCCTGGTGGGACTGGCGTTTTCTTTTCCTGCTCGCAAGCAGTTCGACGCTAAATTTTTTTTTAGCCATCTGGATCGCCAAAAGCAAAAATGAAAAATACCGCGGCTTTTTACTTTGGATAGGCTTGTGCATTGGCTTGGGCAGTTTGCTCTTTTTTAAATATTTCAATTTTTTTGTTGTATCTCTTGTCAACGCTTTCAGTGTTTTTCACATACAATCAGACATTCATACACTTAATATTATCCTGCCGCTGGGGATAAGTTTTTACACCTTCAGATCACTGAGTTATTTATTGGATATTAAGAGCGAAAAAATTAAGCCCACTACGGATTGGGTGGTATTCTATTCTTATGTGTCTTTTTTTCCATGCCTGCTTTCGGGACCAATTGACCGGCCCAAAACGCTGATACCACAGTTAGAAAAGAAACGGGTATTTGATTACAGCCAGGCATCGGACGGGATGCGCCAGGTTTTGTGGGGCTTATTTAAAAAAATTGTAATTGCCGATAATTGCGCCGCACTTACCAATCCCATTTTTGAACACTATAAATTTTTACCGGCCAGTTCCCTCCTTTTTGCTGTTTTTCTTTTTACCATCCAGCTTTATGCCGATTTTTCCGGGTATTCGGATATGGCCATCGGGATTGCCAGCCTGCTGGGATTCAGAATTACCAGGAATTTTAATTTCCCTTTTTTCGCCCAAAGCATACCAGATTTTTGGCGGAGGTGGCACATCTCCCTAACCAGCTGGTTAACGGATTATGTGTTTACGCCATTAAGCATCTATTTCAGGGATTATGGAAAAGCCGGGCTGATATTGGCCATTTTAATAAATTTTACGGCCATTGGCATCTGGCACGGCGCAAACTGGACCTTTATTACATTCGGTTTTTTGCATGGCTGCTTTTATATCCCATCCATATTGCGCGGCACTATTAATAGAAATAAAAAGAATAGCCGCATAAACGGCGGGCGATTTTCATTGAGCGCTTTTATAAGCATGGTCGCAACGTTTATGCTGTTAATGCTCACTTTTATTATTTTTCGGGCTGATAACCTCGCGCGGGCTTTTGATTATTACAGTAAACTATTTTCCCGGTCGATACTCTACCGTTTTACTATAACCGAAAAAGTGAATACAATAGCAACGTTGACCGCTATAGTTATGATGTTATGTGCAGAGTGGCTGCAGCAGGATAAACAGCATGCTTTGCAAATCGATGTTATCAAAAGGTTTCCGGTTCGGGCTTTGATTTATTTTGGTTTGATATTTATGATACTTTTTTTTAGTCCGCCCACAATTACTGATTTTATTTATTTCAAATTTTAAGCTGAAATGAAAAAACCAATAAACAGGTTCCTGCTGAAACTACTGCTGTTCATCATGCCTGTATTAGTTTTTTTCGAGGTGCTGTTTCGTTTGGGCTTTGCCCCGATCGTTACAGATTCAACACTTTTTGATTTAAAAATGCTGGCAGTTCAAAAACATCAAGTTAAAAATATAAAGCTGTTGGCAATGGGCTCGTCCATAACCTTATATGAATTGAATTCGGATAGTATGGTCCAAAATTTTAAATTACCTTATTATAATTTTGCATCCTGGGGCCTGCAAATGGCCGATATGAACAGGCTGTTAAACAGTTTGGTAAAAACAAATCAACCAAAATATGTCGTAATATGTTCGTCGTTCCCTGATTTCGTCTCTCCTCCAAATAACTCTTATTTAAATTATATCAACGCCAATAGTTTTATAAAAGACGATTTTCCGGAGCTTTTCTACTTTAAAAATTATAACTCCATACACCAGGTCATCCGCAGAAAATTTAATACCTACCCCCTGTCGCTTGATAATTGGGGGGGCGCATCATTAAGCGTTAAACTGAGAAATGTAAATAGCGAGAAGTGGAATGAGCATGATATATTCCCAACAAAATACACGCAGGCCAACTATAAGGCGCTGGATTCTTTAAGCGCTTTTTTGAATGAACAAAAGATCAAATTGATATTTGTGCAGGTTCCGATAAAAAAGTCTTATACGAACACTGATCGATCCAAACAACTCATATTAGCGCATTTTGATAGCTGCAAGTCGATTGTTGAAGGGAAGGGCGGTATCTATTTAAATTACTACAATCCCACTATTTTTACCGACAGCTTGTTTATTGATCAATACCACCTGCAGCAGGCTGGTTCCACAATATTAACCAGCGAAATAGTTGCCGACCTGAAGAAAATCATCAAACAATGAATTCATGAAAAAACAAATCACTTGTTTAGCAATTTTAAGCACCCTGGTGTTTATAAGTTTGCGTTCATTTTCTCAAACCGAAACACAAGGCAACTATTTTACATCGTTTGACAGCACAAAGATCTATTACGAGGTAAAAGGCAGCGGCTACCCTGTAATATTGGTTCATGGGTTTTCGGGCACCGGGCAGGGATGGAAAACCTGTGCCGTTTATAACGACCTGCTGAATGCGGGATACCAGGTAATATTGATAGATCAGCGCGGCAACGGCCGTTCCGATAAACCGCATACCGATGCAGCCTATGCAAACGATGCCGAGGCCAAAGATATCATGGGCCTGATTAGCTTTCTAAATATAAAACAGTATAATGCCGTGGGTTACTCGCGCGGCTCTATTATCACTTCAAGGCTTTTGGTATTGGACAAGCGCCTGCATAAAGCGGTTATGGGCGGCATGGGCGATGCTTATACCAATCCCGACTGGCCGCGCCGTGTACACGCTTACCGCGCTTTGATGGGCGATACTACGCTGCATGATGTGGATGACATGATGAAATACATTCACAGCCAGCATTTTGATGAGCTGGCGCTTGCACTACAGCAAAAATACCAGCCCTCCACCAGCCCCGCAGAACTGGCTGCAGTAAAAATCCCGGTTTTGATCATTCGCGGGACCGAAGACAAGGAAAACGGTTCCGAAACCGGTTTAAATAAACTGATACCCAAATCCGGCCTCGTTTATGTTCCGGGTAACCATAATACGGCTATCCGTGCGCCAGAATTTGGTGACGCCGTGCTAAAATTTTTAAAAGATTAGCACCAACCGGCAATAACGTCATCGTTTTCTTTCAGCTTAGCCATTTTTTCATCTCATCTTCAAACTCGCCACATAGTTTTATGTTCTATGAACGCGATGGTGAAAGTTTGTGTGGCGCTGGTCTTCGGCTTTTTGCCGTTCCTGCTTTTTGCCCAAAGCCCGCTCGATAAAACCCATCTAAATTTTGATACCGCGGGCAAAAAAGATATCATCGATGTCGCGAGGTCGCTTTTTAACGTGAAACCGAGGCCCGCTTCTACAGAAAAAAAGAGGATCTACTTTTCGATTTTGCCCGTTTCCACAGCGATCCCTGGTGGTGGAACTGCCGTTTTTACGTCGACGACCGCAGGGTTTTATTTGGGCGACAGGTCAACCACATACATCTCCAGTGTGAGTTTTACGCCCTATTTCAACCTAAAAGGCAGGTACGGATTACCCATACGATCGAATATCTGGTTAAACAATAATAATTGGCTGATCGAAGGCGATACCCGGGTTTTGGTTTACCCGCAATATACCTGGGGCCTGGGCGGCGGCCAGCCGCAAGGCGACAGGATATTGGTTGACTATAATTACGTCCGGTTTTACCAGGCGGTGCTGAAAAAGATCACGTCATACTTTTTTGCCGGGATAGGCTATAATCTCGACTATTATATTGACATTGAAAACAATGACAATAGCAACATTACCAGCAACATTGCAAACTTTACGCATTACCAATTTGGTACATCCACAGATAAAAATTCGTTTTCATCCGGCCCGAGCCTTGTTTTGCTTTATGATACGCGCAAAAACTCTTTAAATCCTATCCCTGGTGTATATGCCAACTTTATTTACCGGTACAATGCCGAAATACTTGGCACTAATGAACCCTGGCAGTCGATCTATGCTGATTTTCGAAAATACGTGTCGCTTACAGGTGGAGGCCCGAAAAACATCCTCGCTTTCTGGGCCTATTACTGGACGGTTCTGGGCACCGCCGCGCCTTACCTGGAGTTGCCAACCATCGGGATGGACCCTTACAACCGGTCGGGCAGAGGTATCGAGCAAAACCGGTATAGAGGCAAGCGTCTCATCTATTTCGAAACTGAATACCGCCGCGATATTACGCAGAACGGGTTGCTGGGCTTTGTCCTTTTCGCCAATATAAACTCAGCAGCCCAGCAACAAAGCAACCACTTCGACTATTGGAACCCGGCCGCAGGTACCGGCTTACGCATCAAGTTCAATAAAAAATCAGATACCAATATTTGCATCGATTATGGCGTGAGAGAAGCCTTTTCCACCGTCATATTGGGGCTTGGCGAGGCGTTTTGATCGTGTCGGCAATAAGCCTGCACGCAGGCATTTGAAACAAAAGACCAGATTTCTGCTTTTAATATTGATGAATAAAATATTGCCCGTTCTGCTCCTTATCGCTCTTCCGTTTTTACTCAGGGCTCAAACCCCGGTTGACACCACAAATGTTAATATCGACACTACGCAGCAAAAAGATTTGCTGGATATTGGCCGGAAGTTATTTAAGATAGGCCCCCGCCGATACCCCAAAAATGAACAGAAGCAAATATATTTTTCTATTTTACCGCTATCCACCAACGTCCCGGGGGCCAGTACAGTTTTAGTTACGTCTACCACAGCCGGGTTTTATCTCGGACCCCGCAATACAACTTATCTTTCAGGGGTAACCTTTGCACCCTATTTTAACCTTAAAGGCAGATACGGCCTGCCTATCCATTCGAGCGTCTGGCTTGAAAATAATACCTGGAATATACAGGGCGACACCCGGTTTTTGGTTTACCCGGAAGCAACGTGGGGCCTTGGCGGGGGCCAGTCAGAAAATCAGAGCTTATTGGTTAATTATGATTATATCCGGTTTTACCAGGCCTTTTTAAAGCGCATTACGCCTTATTTATATGCCGGCATTGGCTACGATGCCGATTATTACATTAATATCAATACCAACGGCCCCGTTTCACTTGCTGAATTTACAGGGTATTCATATGGCACCGCCCAAAATTCTAACTCATTCAGTTCGGGCATTACGTTTAATTTATTGTACGATTCGCGCCAGAATGTTTTTAACCCGATACCTGGCGGGTATACCAATATCATCTATCGCGACAATACCCACGTTTTCGGGAGCGATAACAACAGTCAATCGGTTTATATCGATTTGCGAAAGTACGTTTCACTAACTAACCTGAGCCTTAAAAACCAATTGGCCTTCTGGGCCTACTACTGGACTACATTAGGTACAGGCACACCTTACTTAAATCTGCCCGGCATCGGGATGGACCCTTACCAGCGATCGGGGCGCGGAATACAACAAAACCGTTACCGCGGCGAAGCCTTAGCCTACTTTGAAACGGAATACCGCCGGGATATTACGGTTAACGGGTTATTAGGTTTTGTTGTTTTTGCAAATGTAAATTCGACCAGTCAGCCAAACAACCACCAATTTACCTATGTGAACCCAGCCGGCGGGGCCGGATTGCGTATAAAATTCAACAAGAAGTCGGGCACCAATATTTGCATCGATTATGGTGTCAGTAAAGGATATTCAGATATTAACCTGGCGCTGGGTGAAGCTTTTTGACGAAAAACGTAATCCGCAGGTAATTTCTTGGTCAACTTATTAAAAATAAGAGTAGTTATTAACATTTATCTAATAATTTGTACAATAACCCGGAAATTATTTTATTATATTTGTTTAGAGGTTTGGGGCTGTTTTTAACATTCAAGGTTGGCATATGGTGGTTTCATTAAATGGCGATAGTAGTTTAGCTAAAGTTCATAAAAAGGTACATACCTGCCCGAAATGTAAAGGCACGGCGAATGAAAGAGTGCACCGGGGGTTTTTCGTTAAAAAATTTCTTTTTTGGCTTCCCGTCAGAAAATATGCATGCTACAAGTGCAATCACAAATTTTACGAGTGGCACTAAATAAGACATTTAATACGGCTTAGCAACTATTGTATTTTTCTTATCAGGCTCCAGCGCGCAGCAAGGTGTTAAGTAAATGGGGTAAGGTTACCATGGCGACCGTTATCTCATAGTGGAACCGATCTAAATGCCTGATTTTATTTCGAAATTTCTGTAACTACAGGTTTTCAATCAGCATACTATTACACAATTAAACGGCCGAAGATGGGTTCGACCCTGGGCATCGATGATAACGCAACGGTTGATGTAAAAAAGATTTACTATTGCAAAAAATGCAAACACGAATTTGATGAGCGTCTGCATAGGAGCCTTTTTGTAAAAACTTTTCTTTTTTGGCTGCCACTCCGCAAATATGCATGTTATTACTGCAAGCGTAATTATTACGTGTTTCGTTAGGCAATAAATGGCTGACCAATCTTTGTCAAATCACTAATAAAAGCCCTTATCACCGGTAAATTCCATCGGCCATTCCCGCTGCAAATTCGTCATAATCTTTTTTTGCCAGCACCGCATATTGCACACCATAATTAAGAATTGGCTTATGCCATTGTTTCTCAGCGCCAAATGCTACCAGTTCATCCGCTATGGCCGAACCTTGCCTGCCGCCGCTGCGCAGCTGGGCCGACGCCGTCAGCACGGCCATGTCTGCCATAACTTTTTCAATTGCATCTAAATTTTCCTTTAGGGCCTCAAAATTGATCTTATCGGCAATGGGCTGCATTTGTTTCAAAACAAAGGGCTCATTTTTAAAAATTACACTGCTTAATAATGCCGGCGCTACATTTTGCATCCGCTGCTGTATGATAATAACCCGGTTCGCCTCAGAGTTGAATCCCGGCTGTTTTATGGTGACGTATGGCTTGAGCGATGAAGGCATGGCCTGTTTCATATCCAGGAACAAATATTTGCCCTTGATGTCTGTTCTTTTTAACAGAAATAAATACCTTTTCACGCCCAGGCTGCCGGTTCCTGCCAGCCTGAATACGACATCCAGCACTTTATGATCGGGGCTTAACACCTCCCCTTTCCCGATAAGGGCACTGAGAAAACTAACCAACTCTTTTTTTAATCCTTCATCAAGTTGCAAGTGCCGGTCATCAATCACCAGCTTAACAAATTTTTCTTTCTTTGGCACGGCCAGCCGTCTCAGCAATTCCTTTTGCTTCCTTTTTTTTACTGCATTTAAAAAATCATACACAACGCCGCGCGCTGTTCGCGGATCGATGGATAGCGACTTTCCTTTGACCAAAACGTTGCTGTAAGTATCCAGGAACAACCGCACGGCTTTTTCGGCATCCGTCTTTTTAAGACCGAGACTGTCAAACGCCACAAAAATACTGGTTGCCATTCGCGCCACTTCCCACAAAGCGGGGGCGAGCATTGCCTCGTCAAAATCATTCAAATCAAAATACTCCTGCTGGTCGTCCCCCTTAAAACTACCGAAGTTTTCCGGGTGCAGGTCGCCGCAGATCCAGGTTGCCGGTGAGGCGGGCAGCGGGCTCGCTGCCGACATATCTTCATAAAACAAATGGCAGGTTCCGCGGTAAAAGGCGAATACGTTTAAAGCCATTACCTTGTACTTGCGCTGGAGTATTTCAGGCAGACGGCCTTTGTTAAATTCAGTTATTCTTTGGTAGATGGAGCGCATGTGGTAGATGTTGATTGAGTTAAATAATCATTGCAAATTACTAAATTGAACGTTAGCAGTCGATAGACGATAGTCTATGGTCGATAGTCATTAATTTATCGACCACTGGCGAATGCAAACTGCCATGGACTATCAACCATGGACCATGGACTAAAAATCACTTCACTCCCAGCTCTTTCAATTCCCTGTCAATCCTTTCATTCCATTTCCCCTGGGCAAAGTGGTCAAGGCCATGTGTGGTTTCATCGTCGTATTTTTTTTCCAGCGTGTCCATCTGGCGGTAAGCGTCAACGTAGTCAAAGTTAATCGGGCCTTCATAATTACCAACCGGCAACTCTTCGGTTTTTATTTTTTGGATCAAGTGCATGGCAGCAATTTTAGCCAGGTCAAAATGGCGTTGTTCATGGTTAAGGGTGTAACTGTCGCGGACGCCATCTTTGGCCCAGCAGGCGCTTTTGGGCAGGCTGGCATTTACTTCCAGGTTTACGCGAACAACGCCATCCTTTACTTCGGCCCGTTCGCTATAGGCAATCGATGGCGACACTTCGGCGGCATACCGGCTTTTGGGAATGCCGCCTTTAAAATCGTCCCAGGTAAGCGGTCGGTTTACCGAATAGTAAATTGTATCGCCTTCCGGCTTTTTGTTGTAGTCGCTAAACGAAATTTTTACGGACTTTGCAAGGCGAATATCGCCGCTCGCCTGTTTGTTTACCCAGGTGTCAAAATATTGAAGGCTGCTGCCGAGCATTTTTCTGAGGGTTGGCTCAACATCCTGCGGCGGCCCGGCAGTGCGGGAATAGTTGGCATTACCGGCATAATCAACCAGGTGTTGTGTTTCGTCGCCCTGCTGAAGTTCGAAGGTCATCACCAGCTCAGCTTTGCCTTGAACGAGCCCTCCGACGCCAACCGCTTCCGCCACCTTGAATTTTTTAAGATGAACAACTATCGGATGCAATGCTGTATTTTGCGATATGCTGTTTTCAATAAATCGTTTAATGGCACCAAAACCTCCGTTAAAATCGTAAGGCGAAGTTTGCGCCTGTGCTTCTGTGCTGTTAGAGGGCAGTAACCACGCGACAGCGCGCCGGTCATCACGATCGTCAATAACATTGACGATGTAAAACTCTTTCGGAATGATATCCAGGCGTTCATCGTGCAGCGTGATATCGTTATTTTGCTGAAACGGCCGGATAAAACCCGGTAATGCTAAAATGAGTATGGGTAAGCATATAAACGAAAACAGGCCCGGCTGTTTGAATATCAATTTGATCATCGTTGTGTTTAACGTTATATCGCGCGCCGATATTTCATACACGCAACAGGCGCATATAATCGTATCAGCAAGTTAACATTTACCGCCTCACAGGCATTTCCCACATGCTCAAAAGTTTTCAACAGCTATACCATCGGCTTAATCTTGCCCGTTAACAAAGCAACGTTCTCCACATATTGTGCATTACTATTGTTAAATACGCCCGGAGCGTTTGCGTAATTTTGCCCATTGTTAGTTCATGCCTCATGATGAAACTTAAATATTTCGCGTTCTTCATTCTCCTGTTTTTTGCCTCAAAACTGTACGCCCAGCAAAACCCCTCTTTCCAGGTTTACAATACTTTCAACGCCGCTACAGACCTGCTTGATAAGGGCGAATATGTGGCTGCTGCACAGCAATTTCGGCTTGTGGAGCAAGCAAAGGTAAAAACAAGCACACAGTCAAGGTTTGAATCAGACCTCTCGCTGGTAAAGGAAAACGCGCAATATTACGAAGCCCTGTGCGCACTGGAACTTGAAAATGATGACGCGCAGAGCATGTTCCTGCGGTTCATTAAAGAACACCCCGAAAACCCTTTTGTAAAGTTAGCTTACTACCAGATCGGCCGCACCTACTCAAAAAACGAGCAGTTTACCGAAGCGATAGCATGGTTCAATAAAATAAATGCCGATGACCTGAACGGCGAGGAAAATATCGAATATAAGTTTCGCAAAGGCTATGCCTATTTTGAAACTAACGATTACAAAAAAGCCCAGGAGCTTTTCAGCGAAGTAAAGGGCCGCAAGTCGCAGTTTACAGATGATGCCACTTATTATTTCGCTTACATCGCCTACATGAACAAGGATTATCACCTGGCGCTGGCAAACTTTCAAAGGCTAAAAAATTCAAAAAAATATCAGTCGAGCTATCCTTATTATATCACCGCAGTTTACTTCCTGGATAACCGTTATGACGATGTGATCAGCTACGCGGTACCGATCATCAATAATACCCACCAGCAAAACGAAAAAGAAATGCTGCGGCTGATCGCGGCTTCCTACTTCGCGAAAGCAAAATATCCTGATGCAGCGAAGTACTATACCCGTTTTGAGGACGAGGACTTGGGTCGCACGCAAAATACACAGGATAGCTACGAGATGGGTTATACTTTTTATAAAGTGGCCAACTATCCTAAAGCAGCAACTGAGCTGGAAAAGCTACAGCAGCAAAACGATGTTTTCAGTCAGACCGGCGATTATACACTGGGCGAGGTTTTTCTGAAAATGAACGACAAACAGAGCGCCCGCAGTGCTTATTTCCTGGCCTCCAAACTCAACTTTGATAAGCAGCTGCAGGAAGATGCTTTATATGAGTACGCAAAATTATCGTACGAACTGGATTACAATAACCAGGCGCTGGATGCCACCCGGCTCTACTTAAAAAATTATCCGGCATCGAAGCGTACCGACGAGATGAAAACATTATTGGGCGAGGAGCTGCTCAACTCGCACAACTACGCCGAAGCGGTCGACATATTGGAGCCGATTCCCAATAAAAGCCCGAGCGCCATGGCCGCGTATCAAAAGGTTACTTATTTCCGCGGGCTTGAATTTTATAACGAACGGGCATTTGAAAATGCTATTGGTATTTTCATCCGTTCCCTGAAACACCCGGTCGACAGCCATGTTGCCACGCTGACCACCTATTGGATGGCCGAGGCTATGTACGAGGTGCGCAAGTATGATGAATCGGTTGAAACCTTCCAAAAGTTTTTGGATATGCCCGACGCGCCTGAAACCAGCGTGTACAATTATGCCAATTACGCGTTGGCTTATGCCGCTTTTTATGGCCAAAAGTATAAAACGGCAGCCACCTACTTCCAAAAGTTTTTAGACGGCGAGGAAAAAGACGCGGCCACTGTGAACGACGCGATCACCAGGCTGGGCGACAGCTACTTTGTGCTGAAGAATTACACCCGCGCCCTGGAGTTTTATAACCGCATTATCGAACGGCATAGCCAGGGGCAGGATTATGCATTGTTTCAACGGGGGATGATCGAGGGATTGCAAGGCTCGCCAGGCGGCAAGATCGGCACACTGCAGGATGTGCTGAGCAAATTCCCAAAATCGGATTATGCTGACGATGCTTCATTCGAGATCGCTTATACGTACTACTTACAGAACGACACTGTAAAGGCAAAACAATCCATGCTGAATATGATACAAATGTATCCTACCAGCAGCTACGTGCCGCGCGCACTGGTTACCATCGGCCTTATCGATTATAACGCAGGCGATGATGACCTGGCTATTCAATCCTTTAAACGGGTTGTAGCCGATTATTCATCAACGGATGAAGCCAAACAGGCGCTTAAGCAGATCGAAAAGATTTATACCGACAAAGGCGACGGGCAATCCTTTATCAATTATGCAGCGACCGTCCCGATAGCGAATTATTCGCAGGCGGAGCAGGAAAATATTATGTACACGGCGGCGAACAATCTTTACCAGCGGGGCGACTGGCAGGGAACGGTGGGAGCGGTAAATGCTTATTTTGATAAGTTCCCAACCAAGCCGATCTATGATAAAGGCGCCAGGTTTATCCGCGCGCAAAGCCTGGTTAACCTCAACCGCACCGATGAGGCAGTCAATGATTATAATGTGATATTAAATGACTGGACCAGTGATTATACCGAGCAATCGCTCATTGCCATGTCAAAGCTGTATATCGCCCAAAAGAAATATAATGAAGCCGTTCCGTTCCTGAAAAAGCTGGAAACCAACTCGGAATACAAGTCCGACTATACCTTTGCCATCAACAACCTGCTGCTGTGTTACGCTCAAATGGCGATGCCTGACGATGCGCTGAATTATGTGGCGGCTATTCGCCAAAATGAGAAATCGTCGCAGGAAGATAAGTTTAAAACAGGCTTGTATGCCGGATATGCCCACCTGGAAAAAGGCGACACCACGGCAGCGGTGAAGGAGTTTGACTACACGGTGGCCAATACAAAAACTGTTGCGGCCGCAGAGGCAAAATACAATATTGCCTGGATACAATATTTAAAGCATCATTATAAAGAATCGCAAAAAACCTGTTTCGAGCTGGTAAAAGACCTGCCGAATTATGATTACTGGGTAACCAAAGCTTTTATTCTGCTGTCCGATGATTATGTCGGCCTGAAGGATACCTTCCAGGCAAAAGCCACGCTGCAGAGTATTATTGATAACTACAAAGGAAACGATGACATTATTCCGGCTGCGAAGCAGAAGCTTGAAGCGCTTTCGCCGGGCGGAGGAGTACCACAGGCGAAGTCCGATACTACCGCGAAACCGGATACTACTAATGTAAAGAAGAACAAAGAATAATGAGAAGG
>Ga0206935_10015_pt1 | contig 69179 bp, 59 predicted proteins | sample Alteio_BWOrgHeat_13_FD_152924 | JGI IMG/M metagenome (GOLD analysis project Ga0206935, IMG submission 152924) | Enriched cells from forest soil in Barre Woods Harvard Forest LTER site, Petersham, Massachusetts, United States -... | ecosystem: Environmental > Terrestrial > Soil > Temperate forest >...
CAGGATGCGGGCAACCAGAGTCAGTATCTTCATGGGTAGAGTCTCCTCTTTGATGTAGTTTGCGTTCAACGTCCAACACGCTTCAGATGCGTGTCGCCAAAGGCTGTTGGATATTTCAATCCGTAGCCCAGCAGTCTATCCACTCCGATGTGATTGAACCAGAGGAAAGCGAAGGGCAATAGCACCGGCATGTGCAATAGCAGCGCCACAGCAACCAATGCCGATGGCAAGAGGTAAGAATGCACGGTGTTGTAAGCGTAAGAACCAACGCGCGGGCCGGCAAGATAGGCGATAAAACTGAGATCGGGAGTTAGCCAGAGAGCGACGAAGAGCCACCAGCCTGCACCGTTTTGAGCGTAGAGGATTGCACTGAGCGTCGCGACTGCCAACCCTTCCAACCGAAGCCAGACCGCGACCGGAGGCACTACCGCCGTAGCTACAGAATTCTCTTTCTCAAAATCAATCGTAACCGGCGTCATATCGCATTCGACGCCAACAGCTGTCTTCGGTAGCGGAAAAATTATCAGACCAAAAGCGCAAAGGGTAGACCGTCAGGTCCACCCTTTGGTATTGCGGTCAATTGACCGGTTACTTCTTGACAGGGGCGATGACGTCCTTGGCAGCCTTGGCTACGCGGAACTTCACCACGGTCTTGGCCTTGATCTTGATGGCCGCGCCGGTCTGCGGGTTGCGGCCTACGCGGGCCTTGCGCTCTGCCTTAACGAGACGGCCGATGCCCGGGATGATGAATACCCCGTTCTTCTTGGTCTCCTTGACGGCGGTCTCGGCCAGCGTGTCAAAGAAGGCTCCAACCTGCTTGTTAGTGAGTTCCAGCTTTTCCGCCATTGTGCGGATGAGGGCTGTCTTGGTCAATCCTGTTGCCATTCTGTGTTTCCTCCAATGCTTGCGCCCTTGCGCGGATTATGCGTTTCCTGTTGCAGTTGTTGTTGCCCGGTTACGCCGGTGTCCTGGGGGATCGCCCGCCGGAATATACGCCAGGCAACTTGAGCGCAAATCCCTAGTGTTGATGCGGGTCCGGTGAAACCTATCGTTGGTTACCTTGCGTCTTTTGACGCAGGAAAGTCAACCTGAAAAGCCATTTTTCCACAATAAATTGCACGGATTTGCCGGAAATCTTCGGTTTTTACCGGGTTTTGGCCTGTTTTGGGCTGTCCGGCAGGCCAAAAAGCACTCGCTTGCGCGATCGATCGCGCTCCTCGAGGCTCGCCGCAATGGGCGTATTCAATGCTGCGACCATCGGCGCAGCCAGCTTGAAATGGCGCACGACTTCCGCGGCAAAGCCCTTATCCAAAGCAGTCTCGACAGGCAGCGTGGCTGCCAGGCCCCATTGACGGCAGCGGATCAGATCGATTGCAGGGTGGTCAGGCGGAAATCCCTTGGGAGGGCGAGTGAGCGCATTGCCTTCGAACTCGCGAAAGGCCTTGCGCACTGCGGGTCTTGCGAGCAGCTTGCGGAACTCCGCGTGATGATCGAGCAGCCAATGCCGAATCGCCGCGAGCTGGTCCTTCTCCGGCATATAGGCGCCGGCGGCCACGGTGACTTCTTTGGCCGAGATATGGAAGTAGTAGCCTGCGCCGGAGGTTTTATCGAGACCGGTGTGCGTCCACCACGCGGCGATGTGGTCCTTGTACGGGCGCTTGTCGTTGGAGAAGCGGGTGTCGCGATAGATGCGGAAGAGGGATTTTTCGGCAGGCCGCACATGCTCAGGCGCGAAGTCCAGCATGGCGTCCGTGATGCGGCGGATGATGGCCAGCATCGGCTCTTTCAGTTCAGCTTCGTAGACGGGCTTGTTGGCGTTGAACCAGACGCGGGCTTCTTCAGGGTCTTTGTTGTTGGCGCGAACCAGCGCTCGCAGGAAGGTTAGGCCTTCTTTGCGGAAATGGGTCGGTGCTGACTGTGAAACCCGGCTGGTTTTGATAGTGCGCGGCATCAGTGAAAGAGTACCAAGTTTTGTCTCAATAGCGGGTCAGCGAATGATCTTCAACGCAGCGCGGAAGAGGCCGTCAAAGTCGGCAGCTAGCGCGGCTTCCTTTTCAACCGCGTGCTGAATGGCCTTTTCGGCAGCGACGCGCTGATAGCCCAGGTTGGTCAGCGCGGAGAGTACGTCCTCGACCGCTGCACCACGCACCGCAGTAGGCACAGGCGCTGCGGCAAAGTCGTCCAGCTTGTCTTTCAGTTCAAGAACGAGGCGCTCCGCGAGCTTTTTGCCCACCCCGGGAATACGGGTGAGCGAGGCATGGTCCTGGGCGCGAATGGCAGTGACGGCGCGTTCGGCGGAGAGGCCGCTGAGCAGGGTGATGGCGAGTTTGGGGCCGACACCTGTAACAGTGATGAGCCGTTCGAAGAGGCGCTTTTCGTCGCGCTCCAGAAAGCCGAAGAGAGCGATCTGGTCTTCGCGCACCTGGGTATGGATATGCAGGCTGGATTCTGCTCCTACGGCGGGCAGCGCGGTAAAGGTGGGCACGGAGATGGTGACGTCGTAGCCCACGCCCGCCGCTTCCACAATGGCCTGGCCCGGTTGTTTGTGGATCAGCTTGCCGCGCAGATGAGCGATCATGGAAGGCCTGGATTCTCCGAGCATCCAGCATACCGCGCCCGGGCCTCTCTCCCCGGCCGGCCGCGAGCCTCCGGCTTACGTTGCCTCTACAAAAGCGTCTCAAGAAAGAAGTCATACCCGGAATCTGACGGCCCAGGATCGCTGAGCAATTACCGACAAGCACCGAACAAGCGGATTTCATCGCCAATTTCCGGATGCGCTCTTCCGGCCGTGTTAGCCGCCTGTGGGCATGGGCAGATACAATTAAGGTTCCGGCTGCATACAATGTGGCACTTTGAGATTTCTGTTTGAGGTTGGTAGCGGGTGACGATAGAGATGGGCATGCGCCGGTTGGCGCGAATCGGGATGGTTGTGGCATTGGCAACAGGTCTGCAGGCGACGGCAAGCGCCCAGACTGCGACGCACACCACCCTGTCGGCGGAAACGCGAGAGATCAATGGCAAGACCGTGGCGACCTTTACAGCATCTGTGCTGGATGCGGACGGCGCGCCCGCCAAAGGTGTCGTCACGCTGATGGACCGTGGCCTGGGTGTAGCAGCTGCGGCGCTCGATGAGCAGGGCAAGACTGAGATCAAGCTCGATGGACTGACGCCGGGCGACCATACCCTGAGGGCTGTCTACAAAGGCGATATCGATCATGCGACATCCTCTTCGGAAAGCCTCGTAGTTCATCCTCAGGTCAGCCCAGCGCCAGACTTCACGATCGGGATTAACCCACAATCACTGACTCTGAAGGTAGGCAGCTCCGGGAGCACGCTGGCGACGATCGCGCCGGTCAATGGATTCACCGGCTTTATCAGCCTCTCGTGCGCGGGCCCCCCTGGAGACACGACCCTGCCCGTTGGCGTGACCTGTACTTTTGCGCCCGCAAATCTGCAGGTAGTCGCCCCAACCGCTGCTAATCCATCCGGAGCGGTTACCGCCGAGATGAGTATTCAGACGGCTTTTGGCCACAGCCTGAACCGGGCGCCGGCTTCAGTTCACGGGTCGCCGAGCCCAATGGTATTAGCTATCCTGCTGCCCGGAGCCCTCGGACTTGGCTTCCTGGGACGCAAGCGGAAGGCACTTGGCCGCGTGGCTCTACTGCTTCTAATTGGCGGCGTTGCCCTCGCGGGAACAACGGCCTGCAATCCGCGCTACTACTACCTGAATCATGGACCCACTTTTGGCGGCACAGAGCCTGGCTCTTACACGATCCAGGTGATTGCGCAGACCAGCAACGGAGTCAACGCGTCAAGCCATCCGGCATCTCTGGCGCTGACCGTGCAATAAGCTCCCTGATCAGGTTCTCCGAAACGATACATTGGAGATGCGGGCTGACGGGTCGAATACGGCCAGCCTGAGAGCGAGGGATACTCTTGAGTCTCTGGTCAGAATTTCTTACAAACCAGCATCGAACAATCCACAAGTGGAAGCACTACTTCCCGGTCTACGAAGCACATTTCAGCCGCTATGTAAACCGCCCTATGCTTTTTCTGGAGATAGGCTGCGGGCGAGGCGGCTCCGCGCAGATGTGGAAGCGCTATTTCGGCCCCCATGCGCTGATCATCGGCTTGGACATCAATCCTGAGTGCAGGAAATTTGAGGAAGACCAGATCGAGATTCGCATCGGCAGCCAGTCCGACACGAAATTCTTGCAGAGCGTGCTCGACGAATTCGGCACTCCCAACATTGTCCTCGATGATGGCAGCCATCGGATGAGCGACGTGGTAGAGACATTTCGCTACCTCTATCCGCGCACTGCTGCTGACGGTGTCTACCTGGTCGAAGACCTGCACACCGCGTACTGGGATGAATACGGTGGCGGAGTAGGCCGCGAAGGCTCCTTCATTGAGCTTTCAAAGCAGCTAATCGACGAACTGAACGCTGACTGGACGCGCGACAAGTTGCCCCCGACCGAGTTCACGCGGTCAACGCTGTCGATGCACTTCTACGACAGCATGGTGGCTTTTGAACGGGGGCGCCATCTTCCTAAAAAAGATGTCCGCGTCAGCGGCCGCCAGAACCTGATCAAAGGCCTGATGCGTTAGCTATGGCTTCGGCATCACCAGTACTTCGACACCCGAAGCGGCATCTTTCTGATGAAAGACCTGCTCGGTCGCTTTCACAAACTGTTCCGGCTTTGCCGTTGGAATATCCGTAAACGTCTGCGGGTTACGGTCGGTCAGCGGGAACCAGCTCGACTGCACCTGCACCATGATGCGGTGGCCGGCGCGGAAGGTGTGGAAGAGATCAGGCATGCTGAAGTCGACCTCAGTCATCTTGCCCGGCGTCAGCGCTTCCGGCTTCTCCCAGCTATTGCGGAATTTCGCGCGCATCGGCTCGCCGCGCAAAAGCTGCTGATAGCCGCCCATCTGCAGCGGCGGCGCGTCGAGAATTCGCTTGTTGGGCCGCCCCATCCCCTCTTCCGGATTAGGGTAATTCTCAGGGTAGACATCGATCAGCTTCACGTCAAAATCGGCGTCTGTCGCGGAGCTGGTGATCTTCAGCTTCGGGCTGATAGGCCCGGCGATTGTTACGTCCTCAGTCAGCACATCGCTCTCGTAGACGAGCACATCAGGCCTGTAGCTGGCGAATCGCTGATCGTCCACCATGTAGCGTTGCGGCACGGTATCCGTTGTATAGCCAACAAAGGGCACCGGGTGATTGGGATCGCTCACGTAAGAATCTGAACTGCTTCCTTCCGAGGGAGGATCGAAGCTCAGCTTGCCTCCTGCATGAAAGTACAGTGTCTTTGGCGTAGCGGCCTTGGGTGGCCAGCTCTCGAAACTGCGCCAGACATTTGTGCCAGTCTCGAAGACCACGGCCTTCGGTTGCGCAGCGCCTTTGCCCTTCAGGTAGTGCTCAAAGAAGGGAAACTGCACGTTGGCGCGGAAGTACTCGCTGGTTTTGGCATTGAACTGAACATCGCCCAGATGGCTGCCGTCACCACGCGCCCATCCGCCGTGTACCCATGGCCCTTCGACAAGAGTCGTCTGCGTGTCGGGATTGAGTTTTGACGTAGCGTAGAAGGTTTTATATGGGCCGGACAAATCCTCGGCGTCATACCAGCCGCCTACGACAAGCACAGCGCACTTGATGTTCTTCATGTGCTGCGAAAGATCACGCGTCTTCCAGTAATCGTCGTAGGTGTTGTGCTTCGCCTGGTCGACAAAGAGCCAGTTCGAACCCTTTAGATACTGCGTATCCAGATTCATGATGTTGCCGGCGTTCAGATAGAACCGGTACATATCTGGAGTCCCAAAATCGAAGCCGACCGTAGTGCGCGGTGCCTCGGGATTGTGGTTCGGCGTAAAGAAAGCATAGAAACCGAAGTTAGCCGAGAGCATAAATGTCCCGCCGTGGTATGCATCATCGCCCTTGAAAAGGTCGGTCATCGGAGCCTGGGGACTCGCCGCCACCAGCGCGGGATGCGAATCGATCATGCTCGCTGAGGTGTAGAAACCGGGATACGAGATGCCCCAGATGCCCACCTTGCCGTTGTTGTGCGGCACATGCTTCAGCAGAAACTCGATCGTGTCGTACGTGTCCGAGGCATCGTCTACATCCTGCGGCGATTTCTTCTGGTCGATGTGCGGACGCATCTCGACAAACTCGCCCTCACTCATCCAACGGCCGCGAACATCCTGATAAACAAAGATGTAGCCGCCCTTCTCGAACTCATCCGAAGGTCCCAGATGCGCCTGATACTGATCCTCTCCGTAAGGGCCGACGCTGTACGGAGTCCGATCCATCATGAATGGATACGGTCCCGGATCTGCAGAAAAGGCGCTCGCTTTGGGCACATATACAGCGGTAAAGAGCCGCTTCCCATCCCGCATCGGGATGCGGTACTCGTACTTGGTGTAATGCGCCTTGACGAAATTTTCCTGCGGTACGTCTGTCGTCTGAGCGCTGGCAATACTCCCGGCGAAGACAACAAAAGCCAGCACAGTGCGGGCCAAAATGGGCAAAGATTTCACGGACGTGATCGACATAGAAAAGCAGATTCCTCCGAGCCAACAGATTACGCTACGCGACTGAACCTATCGCAAACTCGAATGCCGCGCGCCAAACTGACAATTAAATGACACCACGGAGACAATCTTCATCGCTGCCGGGGCTACTGTTAGTGCCGATGAACTGCACCCTCGTCGGAAGCTGAACGCGGGCCTCACTGATTCCATTCGAGGCTGCCGATTTCATCTTAAGGAGAGGACTACATGTGCAACTACAGTGAAGACAGTGTGCCTACCCTTCGCAGCGGAAGTTTGCCCCGCTGGCGCATTACGCTTGTTGTCCTGACGCTTCTGGCCGGTGCTACTGGAACCGGCGTCGCACAGGGCCGTGATCATGATAGAGACGATGCTTTTCTCCCCAGCCCGGTGAGAAGTGTTTCAACCGTACCCCCGAATGGAGATGTAAATCCATACGGGGTTGCGTTCGTTCCTGATAATTTCCAAACCGGCTCCGGCCCCTTGAGGCATGGAGATATTCTGGTCTCGAATTTCAATAACAGCGCGAACCTGCAAGGCACAGGGACGACTATCGTCCGCATTCCTACGAGCGGGTCGCCAAAGGTGTTCTTCCAGGGCAAGACTGGCATTGGACTCTCAACAGCGCTGGGAGTACTGCAATATGGTTTCGTGGTAGTCGGGAATTCTCCGTCGACAGACGGCTCTTCGGCAACGGCCGGACCAGGGTCGCTACTGGTGATCAATAACCACGGCAAGCTGATACAGACCTTCAAGAATGCATGGATCCAGGGACCGTGGGACATGGCTCTGGTGGATCGCGGCGACCGCGCGATCGCGTTTGTCACTAATGCACTGACTGGAACCGTCAGCCGATTGGATTTTTCGGTGAGTTCGAACGGCCTGAAGCTGCTGAATGCGACCACGATTGCCTCCGGGTATGTCCACCGTGGTGATCCCGCAACGTTTTTTGTTGCACCTACGGGCCTCGTCTTCAACGCGCGACGCGATGTACTCTATGTTGCCTCGACGGGAGACAACGCCGTTTTCGCGGTACGGGATGCGGCAGATCGTAAGAGCGATGCGGGTGCAGGATCCATCATCTACCAGGATGATGTTCACCTGCATGGGGCACTCGGATTGGCGGAAGCTCCGAATGGCCACCTGCTGGTCACCAACAATGACGGCATTAATCGCGATCCGAAGCAGCCCAGCGAGATCGTTGAGTTTACAAAGGAAGGGGACTTTGTGAAGCAGATCTCGGTCGATCCCGCACAGGGAGGGTCCTTTGGCCTGGCGGTCGATGCCAAGCGGGACACAGCAATCTTCGCGGCAGTCGACGACGTCACAAATACGCTGATTATCTGGACACTCAATCTCGAATAGATGCGACAGAGTCTTGCGAAATAACTATGGCCGAGGTCCCTGGACCTCGGCCATTCAGAAACAGGTTTCGTCAATTTCCGGCAATTCCTGTCCCATGGAAGCGCTGCTGTTACTCCTCTTCCGTGTTCTTCTCCGCGGGTGCCTTCTCCGGCGTAGTGCGCGGCATGGTAATGTCGTCCAGATACGCCGGGACACCATCAATTCTCTGCAGCGCCGGATAGCGCTCGCCATCGTGGTAATCCACGTCGAAGAGCGAAACGAAGCTGTCGGCCTGGACGATCAGGTGAATCGGCTCGGTCGCGCCTTTTGCCGCTTTGATGGCTTCCTTCAGCGCCTCGTTTGAGAAGATATGTCCGTTGACGGCCAACACTTTGTAACCCGGCGCGAGGCGCGACTTATCCCCGGGCCCGTTCCAGCGCACGTCACTGATGACACCCTCGTTCGAGGTACGCAGCCCCAGCGAATACCAGACGTTGAGTCCGGCACGACGCGGGACATCCGTCGAATCGATCGTCTTCTCAGACCTGGTTGGCTTATCGGTATAAACAAGCCGGTAACCGCCCTGCTCAATGCCGGCCAGATCGGCCCGTGGATTAGGCATATCCACGCGCTCATGCAGAAACTTCGCCCAGTCGTATGGCGTCACATCGTTGAGATCCTTGATGATCTCTTCGTGGTTATAAGTGACGATCGCCGGCCCGGTATCACCACCCTTGCCCAGAAACACCTTCAGAAAATCATCCAGCGACTTCTTGTTGCCCGTCTGCTTTCGGATCAGCGTGTCGGCATCGAGCCAGAGAAGCTCCCCCTCCTGGTAATAATCCTGGCCACGCTTCCAGTTGGCCCATGCCGGATTGCCGCCACGCAGAATGCTCGCCGCAATTGCCGTGTCTTCTGTCGAACGCCACTCGCGCCCCGGTTTGCTGTCCAGCTGTGCCGCCGAGAGTGCCAGCAGATCGCGATATTGCGCCTGCGACTTCAACCCTGACCGTGCTGCCAGCACATTGCCCAGGTACTGCGTCATGCCCTCGTAAACCCACAACAGCGAGCCCTGCTGCATCGCTGCAAAGTCCGTCTGGTAAAGGTTGAATGGCCGCCGGTACTTGCCGTTCCAGCTATGCGTGAACTCGTGCGAGAGCAAGTCAGACTCGTCCAGCTGATGCTTATCGTCGGCAAAGCCTTTCTCACCCACGCCATTGTCAGACGACTGTCCGTGCTCCAGACCCTCGCCCCCTGCCACGTCTGAAAGCGTTAAGAGAAAGTGGTAGACGTGGTAGTGGTGCGAAGCGTATTCAGTGCCCGCCTCGCGCACCAGATTGTTCAGCTCGGCCAGCACGCTGGGCCGCAGCTTCGAGTCCTCTGGAGAATCGGAAACGACGTCAATGTAGTGCTTCGGCGTAACCTCGGGAGCCAGCGGAAATTCGTGGAAATATTCGCCCGAAATTACCGGCGAGTCTTCGAGCTGCTCTACGTTGGTCGCAGCAAATTTGGTCACCACGGATTTACCGCTGCTGCCTGCTGCCGGAACCGGATAGGAGCCGGTGCCCTCTGGCTGCAGCGCGGTGCCAATACCCCAGCCCGCCGGGACAATCAGCGACGGCTGCACTGCAATCTCGCGCACCGCCGTGTTGGCCGGATAGAGCAGCAGCTTCTCCCACTCCAGCACAGCCATCTTCTGCGAGATGCGGCCAGTCACGATGCAGTCCAGGTGCGCATGCAACGTCGTGACTCCCCTGGGAATGGTCACATGGAACTGGTACAGATCCACATCGTCGCGACGCCAGGGAATCGTCTTGCCATCAATCGAAAAGACGATGCCAGTAATTTCGTCGACTGGCCCGGTGGGGCGATGGTTGCCGGGAATCCATTTTGGCGTGGTCAGAGCGAGCGGACCTTCGGTCACCGGCAGATCTACGTCTGCGTGGTACAGCTTACGCGGCGCATCCGATAGGTCGGCGGTGATCTGGATGGGCGCTTTTTGCCCAAACGCGGGAAGGAAAAGGAGGACGAGAGAGGCGAATGCAAGGCCTTGCAGCATTTTTCCCCCGGAAAGCAGGCGGGTAGACGAAGGCATGGACAGTGAATGGCTCCTTAACAGGATGCTATCAGCCCCGGCAAACCCGCTCTCCAGTCATGTGCGCAGTTACATTTTCCATAGGCGTACCGGGCATCGTCGCGTTACCCTGAATTCACAAGCCAGTCATAAACGGCAGCCGCCCCACCCGCTGTTACGCTGTCTATATTGAATTTCCCGAAGGGAGAGTTAAGTGTCAGACACCTACCGCAATTTTCTTGCCCTCAGTTATGAGGAATTGGAAGAGCTGAATCTCAAGGCCAAAAGTGACCGCCTCAGTCGCGTTTCCGCGGATGAAATACGCGAGGCCCGCCTGAAATACCTAACTGACGAAAAGCGGATTAAGGCCGTTACCGTTCTCTTCTCTGACCTCGAGGGACGCCTGCATCTACTCGACTACGACAAGAAATTCCTGATCAATTCCTACGACAACCTCACCTTTGACGGCTCCTCGATCCGCGGCTTTACCGCACAAAAAGAGAGCGATCTGCGCCTGGGAATCGATTGGAGCGCCTTCTACTGGGTGCCAGCCGACGTCTTCGGCACCGGCAAGGTGCTGGTCTTTGGCACTGTCATCGACAAGTCTGGCGGGCCCTATTCGGGCGATCTGCGTGGAGTGCTCAAGAACTACTCTGACTCGCTTTTTGCCGAGAAGGGCTACACCCTGAACGCCGCCAATGAGATCGAGGGCTTTCTTTTCCAGGGAGCCGACGCGGAGCGCAAGTTCCACGAGACCGGCCGCTTCGACTTCGTCAACACTGGCGGATACTACCACTCCCTGCCGCTGGACCCCCTGCGTCGCTTCATCGACACGGCAGCCGAAGTGCAGCGCGCGATGGGTTTCCAGAATGAGAAGGACCATCCCGAGGTGGCACCCAGCCAGTTCGAGATCAACTACAGCTACGGCGAAGTCGTAGCCGCTGCCGATCAGATCCAGCTCTACAAACTGCTCAGCCGCCAGATCGCCAACAACATGGGCTTTACATCTTGCTTCCTGCCCAAGCCCGTCGTCGGCGTCAACGGCAGCGGCATGCACACCAATATGTCTATCACCAAGGGCAAGACCAATCTCTTTTGGGATCCCGATGGACAGGAGATGCTGTCCTCCTTCGGCTGGGAGTACATCGACCGCATCCTCAGCCACGCCCTGGATATCTGCCTCATCCTCAACCCCAGCGTGAACGCGTATCGCCGCCTCGACCCACACTTCGAGGCACCGAACCAGATCAAGGCTTCGGCCACCGATCGCGGCTCCATGATTCGCGTGCCCATCGGTAACTCCAAATCGATGCGCGTCGAAGTCCGCTCCGTCGGCCCGGACGCCAATCCTTATCTTGTCCTTTATTCACTCTTCAAGACCGGCATCGACGGCAGCGTCGCCTCCATCGACAACCTGCGCCAGGCCCATCGCTACCTGCCAGACAACATCTACGATGCCCTTGCTGACTTCAACAAGTCGGAGTGGGTCGCGCAGATTCTCGGCGCCGACGTGCAGGGCCGTTTCGCTGAATTGAAGAAGGCAACAGCCGACCGCTCGCCGCGTCAGCTCGGCACCTTCGTCAAAGGCTCCGAGGTGCAATACCACCACGAGGTCTACAACCAGGCCCTCTGGAATCAGTTCTAAACAGCAGCAAGACTACGAAACAGAAGGCCCACTTTCAACCAGAGTGGGCTTTCTGTTTTTGCGGATCCGGTTGATTTGCCGACCTGCCTAAACGATCTTTCAATCGAAGAAACGCGCTCTCGTAGGTATAGAACGAGAGAGAAGCCACGACCAGCGTGCCGGCCAACGCGACGAAGAAAAGCAGGACGAGGCGCTCGTTGTAGTTCGCTCGTGGAGCTATGCGGTCTGTGATCCAGGCAAATCCACCGCGCAGCAGCAGGTGGTAGACATATATTCCGTAACTCACCTTGCCCAGCCACCGCAAAACAGGAGAGACAAAGAACGACTGAATCATTCCGGGCTGCAACGACAACCCAACCACGCAAGTAAACAACACACTGCAAAGAGCCAGTCCTGCAGTTAGCATCAGCGGCTGATTGAAGCCTGCAGCACCAGTCACGTAAGCAGCGATGGCTATGAGCACCAGTGACGAAACCATCGCAGCAGGCATCCAGCGGAAGACGCTCTGCCGCTCTTCGGCATCGCCTCGTACTACCATCGCCAGATAAGCTCCGGCAAGCAGTTCTCCCGCCCGGCTAAACAGAAACTCCCCTTGCCATTCGAAAGATGCGTGCATGGCCACCAGCGCTATGCGGAATGCCAGAGAGCACACCCAAAGCGCAAGAATCAGATGAATCGCCCGGCGCCGCCTTCCGGCGAAGATAGCCAGCACAAAAGGCCAGAAAATATAAAACTGCTCCTCGACCGCGAGGCTCCAGAAGTGTCCCAGCGTAACCGAGACGGGCAGGTGGGAAAAGTATCGCCCAAGCGCAGGAATATCTCCGAGGTAAAGCGCGTACAAAATCAGCGGTGAGATCGTCCCGGGGGCCACTCCACTCAGCAGCCACACCGTCGCAGCGAAGAGCAGCGCCAGATAGTAGAGAGGAAAGATGCGTAGCGAACGGCGCGTGTAGAAGCGCTTCCACCAATCCCGGTGCTTATAGCCATCCCACAGAATGCCGCTGATCAGAAACCCAGATAGAACAAAGAAGAGCGAGACACCCGCGCTGCCAAAGTGAATCAAATATCCAATGGTCCTAACGGGCAGAAAGGAAGACCGTGCTCCGCCGCCGTAGTGATAAACAAAACAGTCGCGGCAGCAAGGCCTCTTACCCCGTCCAGAGCAGGCACGTGGCGGTGAACCTGAATATCCTGTTCCTTCCCGCTTTGCAAACAACTCTCTCCGTTTCGAAAGGAAGGACTGGAAGACCATAACGCTGCAACATAGATAGCGCGTCAAATAACCCCGAAAGTCCCCAGAGCTGGAAGACGATTATAAATGCAGTGAGATCGCGGTTCGCAGGCGGTAAACCTCGATTTTATGCAATTGCATTCTGACTCGCAGTGTACTCTATTGAGAACTGCACGCGGCATGTGTGCTTCTGCCGGTCACCATCGTTTCGATATTCTTCGACCAAGGATCGGCCATCGCCCGATGAGTGCCCATAAGTCTTTTCCCATTGACGCAGGCGATGTCGGCAGCGGACAGCACACTGATGCTGAGAGTGCAGTAGCGCTGCCACCTGCACAAAATGGGGAGCCATTGGCATTGGGTATGCTCTTTTCCGATTACCTCCTCGATGGCGCCTTCGATGAGATGCGCACTCCTGACGGTGGCGTCCGCCCCGAGTACAAAGCGCTTGTCGAGACACTCGCCCGCCTGCCCCAGGAAGAGCTATTGCGCCGCAAGCAGTCCGCCGATCTGTCCTTCCTCACCCAGGGAATCACCTTCACTGTCTACGGACGCGATGAAGGCACAGAGCGCATCTTTCCCTATGACCTGCTGCCGCGTCTCATCTCCGGATCTGAATGGGAGACCATCGAGCGAGGGCTCACCCAACGGATCACTGCCCTCAATCACTTCCTGCGCGACGTCTATGGCGATGGCAAGATCCTCAAAGATCGCGTCATTCCGCGCGACATCGTCTATAGCTGCAAGCACTATCGCCGCCAGATGTGCGGCCTTGAAGTTCCGCGAAATGTCTACATCGCCGTGGTCGGCACCGATCTGCTGCGCTTGCGCAACGGCGAATTCGTAGTGCTTGAAGACAACCTGCGCGTTCCCTCCGGCGTAAGCTACATGCTTACCAATCGCCGGGTCATGAAGCGCACCTTTCCCCAGCTCTTCCATAGCTACGGTGTGCGGCCGATCGAGCATTACCCGCAGTTGCTGCTCAACACATTGCGTTCCCTCGCCCCTGAAGGACGCCCCGAGCCGAACATCGTCCTTCTTACGCCCGGCGTCTACAACTCTGCCTATTTTGAACACACCTATCTCGCCCGCCAGATGGGAATTGATCTGGTGGAAGGCCGCGATCTCGTTACCCACGACAACATCGTCTACATGCGGACTACAGATGGATTGAAGCGCGTCGACGTGATCTATCGGCGCGTCGATGACGACTTCAGTGATCCGCTGATCTTCCGCGCCGACTCCGGCCTCGGCTGCGCCGGACTCTTCAACGCTTATCGCGCCGGCAACGTAACGGTGACCAATGCTTTCGGCACAGGTCTCGCTGACGACAAGGCTATGTACGCCTACGTCCCGCAGATCATCCGGTATTACCTCAACGAAGAGCCGATCCTGAATAACGTTGAGACCTACCTGCTGACCGACGACAAATCCCGTCAGCATGTCCTCGCCAATCTTGACAAACTTGTTGTCAAAGCCGTCGGAGAAAGTGGTGGCTACGGCATGTTGATCGGCCCGCAATCCACGGCAAAACAGCGTGAAGAGTTCGCCAGCGCCATCGTCGCCAATCCGCGCAACTACATCGCGCAGCCAACCCTGGATTTCTCTCGCGCGCCCTGCCTCTTTGGCAACCGTGTGGAGCCACGCCATGTCGACCTTCGGCCGTACATTCTCTTTGGCGACAAGGTCAACATCGTGCCCGGCGGCCTGACTCGCGTAGCTCTCGAAAAGGGCTCGCTGGTGGTCAATTCGTCGCAGGGTGGCGGCAGCAAGGACACCTGGGTTCTGGAGTAGAAAAAAGCTCGCAGCAGCACCTCAACAGGAGCCTTTCAAATGCTTTCACGCGTTGCCGACAGCCTCTACTGGATGAGCCGCTATCTGGAGCGCGCTGAAAATACCGTGCGCCAGCTCGACGTGACAATGAGCCTGCTGCTCGATCCCTCGGAAACCTCTGCCGACACACGATGGGAGCGCCTGCTAACCTCGCTCGGCAAACCGTCTGGTGTCACTTGGGACGGAGACTCGGACGCGATCACACGCTCCCTCATCTTCGACAGCGACAATGCAGCCTCAGTAACGACATGCGTTAACGCTGCACGCGAAAATGCGCGTCAGGTCCGCGAAGAAATCAGCACCGAACAATGGCAGCGGCTCAACCGCCTTTACCACCAGATACATTCGATGCCTACGCAGGCCCAGTTCCGCGCCAACGTTAACGACTTTCTCGGTTCCATCGTCGATGGCATCCACCTTTTTAAAGGAGTCAGTGACACGACCATGATTCACGGTGAGGGCTGGCAGTTCATCCGCCTTGGCCGCTACCTGGAAAGGGCTTACTCCACTGCCACGCTGCTTGAGGTTTATCAGGAAAGCCTGCTCAATCTGCCAGAGCGCGAGCATTCCGGGTACCAGTATCTTGAGTTGGTAGGCCTGCTGCGCTGCTGCACCTCTTTTGAGGCCTATTGTCAGGTCTATACGGCTGATCTTTCACCCGATCGGATTCTTGAGTTCCTGCTGCTCAATCGCGACTTCCCGCACGCCCTGCGCTATTCAATCGACGCAGTGCGCCAGTCCCTTGAGGCTATTCAACGAAGCGGCGGCCGCCGTCCTCCGGACGAGTTGCTCGCAACCGCTGGCCGGCTGCATTCCATGCTGCGCTACACCACCATCAATGAGATTCTGGAAGGCAACCCCGGCCGATTCCTGCACTCCGTTCGGGAGCAATGCCAGCAGATTCACGAGCTGCTTTATCGCTACTATGTCCACTATTCGATTCAGTCTGCGCTGGCGGTCTAGGCCCTCCGGCAATCGTTTCGATCGACCTAATCGGTATTTCCTGCGAGAGCAAGCATGAACTTTTACTCCATCCGGCATCTCACACGTTTCCGTTATCGGCACCCGGTAAGCGAAAGCATCATGGAAGTCCGCATGCACCCGCGTTCGGACTCCAGCCAGCACTGCCTTTCCTTCTCGCTCTCCGTGAGCCCGCGCTGCCGCGTCTTCAGCTATCGCGACCAGTACGGCAACAATGTACAGCACTTCAACATCCCCGGCGACCACGACCAGCTGGTCATCGTTGCCGAGTCGCTTGTCGAACAGCAGCTCCAGCCAGAAGTGCCGGCCTTTCTGGCTCCAGAAGCCTGGCAGATGCTCGACGCCATGATCGCTGAGGGCGATTACGGCGAGATGCTGCTCCCCAGCACCTTTGCCGTGCCAACTCCGGCTCTGCTGGCATTGGCCAGTGAACTCGATGTCGTTCGCCGTGACGACCCTCTCATGGTGGTGCATGAACTCAACAAGCGGCTCTACCGGTACTTCGACTACGTGCCCCGATCCACCCGCGTCGACTCACCCATCGACGAGGCCATTGCAAGCCGCAAGGGGGTCTGCCAGGACTTTGCCCACACCATGATCGCCTTGCTGCGCCACATCGGCATTCCCGCGCGCTACGTTAGCGGCTACCTCTATCGAGGCCGCGAAGACCACGACCGCTCCACGCCCGACTCCTCTCACGCCTGGGTTGAAGTGCTGATGCCTCATTTGAACTGGGTCGGCTTTGATCCTACCAACGACCTGATCGCCCATCACCGGCATATTCGCACCGCTGTCGGGCGCGACTACGCCGACGTTCCCCCGACCCATGGAATCTTTCGCGGGAAAACGGAAAGCGACCTCTACGTTGCCGTCCAGGTAGACGCCAGCATGGAGCCGCCACCTCTCGATCGGAAGCTTCCCATACCTGAAGACTGGTCGGTGCTTGTCGAACGGGCGCAACAGCCCCCCGAGCGAGTCATACCCATCCTCGACATCCAGCAGATGCAGCAGCAACAATGACCAACGCTGCCTGGGACGAATTACCCAGCCCCGGGACCGGTTCACCGACTTCCAGGATGGAAAGCTTTTCAAATAGCACAACCGATTTAAGAAAACTTGTTGAATCCTGAATCAATTTCCTGCAAGATAGACCAAAACGAGTGGGCAGGTCCCCAAAAGAGTTAATCCATCCCCAGGGACTCCAGCCGGCACGACCACTCAAGCATCTTGCACCTTTCCTGAATCAAGGTTTGCACTTTGTCCGTAGTCGAAAAATATCCACCAACACCTGCATCTCTTTTACATTCAGTACTTTGGAGGAACAGACGTGAAACGATCCCTGTTGTTGGGAGCGATGCTTTTTTGCATCCTCGTCCCGTGTAGCGTAGTCTTCGGCCAGTCAGCGACCACATCACTCCGCGGCGTAGTCAAAGACCCTAGCGGCGCCCTGATTCCAGGCGCCACCATCACGATCACAGACAAAAGCGTAGACAAGACGCTCACCGCGGTGACAAACGCTTCTGGCGCATACCAATTCCCGCAGATTCCTCCCGCATCGTATCTCATAACAGTCACAGCTCAGGGTTTGGGCACACAGTCCAAAACTGCCGCCTTGCTGGTAAATCAGCCGGCAACAATCGATTTCCAGCTCTCCATGCAAGCCAATGCGGTTACTGTTGACGTCTCCGCCAGCGCGCAGACACTGAATACGACCGACGCCTCCATGGGCAATTCGGTTGGGAGCGAGTTGATCCAGTCGCTGCCGATGGACGGCCGCGATCCAATCTCATTGCTTGCGCTTCAACCGGGCGTATTGTTCCTCGGCGAAGGTGGCGGAAACAGCCCCACGAACAATGACGAAATGGCCGACAGCCGGCAGGGCGCCGTTTCCGGCAGCCGCTCGGACCAGGGGAACATAACTCTCGACGGTCTCGACGATAACGACCAGGTCAACGGTTTTGCGTTCACTGGCGTTCTGCGTTCGACGCTGGATTCGACAGAAGAGTTTCGTGTAACTACGTCGAACGGCACCGCCGATGCTGGTCGCTCCTCTGGCGCCCAGGTTTCGCTCATAACAAAGAAGGGCACCAATAGATTCCACGGCGCGGCCTACGAGTACTACCGGCCCAGCAACACGGTCAGCAACAACTTCTTCCTCAAGAACTCTCAATTATCGACGTACGGCGGCGATACGAGCGCCGACTTCCTCAATATTCCCGCGTTATATGTCAGGAACGTCTTCGGCGCCAGCGCAGGCGGTCCTCTCAAGAAGGACAAGCTGTTCTTTTTCGCCAACTATGAAGGTCTCCGGCAGGCGATCGACAGTATCAATAACGCTGAGGTCCCAACGCAAAGCTTCAAGAATGGCGAAATCAGATACGGAGATGCGAACGGGGTCATACAAACTCTCACGTCCGCGGATCTCGCAAACCTGGACGCTGGATGTACGACGAGTCTATTTAACGGAAGCAGCGTCTGTCCGTGGGGTCCCGGGCCTAACCCTAATGTCATTAATTATTTCAAGGACGTACCAGCCGCAACGGGCGCCGCTTTTGGGGACGGCTTGAATCTGGGTTCTATCTTCTTCCCGGTCAAGGTGCCCACAACGCAGAACACATCCATCCTGAAGTTCGACTACAACCTGACCTCAAAACAGACCGTCTTCGCCCGCGGAAACTACCAGAGAGACAACTACACCGGAGACGCTCAGTTGCCTGGTGAACAACCGGCCAACACGATCGCGATCAATACCAAAGGCATGGCTTTCGGTCATACCTGGACCCCTACCGCCTACATCGTCAATGACATTCGATATGGCTATGTCCGTCCCAGCACCGCGAATGTCGGCATAGGACAGGGGGAATACGTCAATTTCCGTTTTATCACCGATCCCACTACCCAGACCCGCTCGACGCTCTTCAACGTCCCTGTCCATAACGTCGTGGATACTCTGACTGTGACCAAGGGGAACCACACCATCAGTCTTGGTGGCAATTGGCGCCTCGTCCAAAACCTCAGCAATACGGACTCCAACTCTTTCAGCGGCGCCAGCACAAATCCCGATTGGGTGGGAGGCAACGCGCCTGATCCGTCTCTGATTGGCCTCGCCTCAGTCGGGCCCGGTTCATTGGACGACTACAAGACGGCCTATGTGTCTCTGATGGGGCTGGTTCCTTCGGTCACAGTGAATGTCAACTACCAGGTCACTTCGCCCACCACTGGCGTGGAACTGCCACAGGGGGCATTTACTCCTCGGCACTTCAAGGCAAACGAATTTGAGTATTTCCTGCAGGATAGCTGGCGTATCAGACCCGACTTGACGATCACGGTAGGCCTTCGTCACACGATTCTGCAGACTCCTTACGAGACGAAGGGTCAGGAAACTACCCCAACCGTAAATACAAATGCCTGGTTCAAGGAGCGCGGTGACGCGGCTGCCAAGGGACAGATCTTCGAAGACCTCCTGAGTTTTGTTCCATCGGGCAAGGCAAACCATGCGCCTGGCTACTGGCCCAAGAACAAGACTGATTTTGCTCCTCGCGTCGCTGTGGTCTATTCCCCCAATCCGAAGACCTCAATCCGCGCCGGGGCGGGCATGTACTACGATCACTTCGGCGAGGCCATCGCCAGCGCGTTGAGTTCTGAAGCGTCGTATGGCCTTAGCAACAGCCTTTCAAACCCGGCAGGAGTGTACGGGTTTACCGCCAGCGCAAAGCATCCGAACGCTTCCCCCAGGTTTACCGGTCCTCACGATATCCCGGCAATTCCTGTCCCCTCCGGGGATCCGACGGTGACCTTCCCCTATACGCAACCCTCTCTGTTCGGAATCAATTTTGGCGTGGACAGCCGGATTAAGACGCCGTATTCCGAAGCGTTCAATGTTTCCTTCCAGCGCGAGCTGGGCGGCGGCTTCATCTTTGAGGAAGCCTATGTCGGTCGCCTAGGACGTCACCTGCTGCAGCAGTTGGATATTGCTGAGCCCACAAACTACGTAGACCCGCAGGGCGCCGGCGATTATTTTACCGCCGCTGCCCAGTTATCCAAGGTCGTGGATAAGAACAGAGGATGCGGGTTCTATTCTGGTCCCGCTCATTGCACCTTCGGCTCGATTCCCAAAATTCAGTACTTCGAAGACGTCTTTCCTCAGATGGCGAACCTCGACTTTGACGGGGAATCAGCAACCGAGGGTGCCTATCACAATGAGTGGGCGTACTACCGATACTCCTTTGGTGAAACGAGCGCACTGGCGGATATCGATTTTTATTGTGGCTATGGCGGCTATTGCGACGACGGCACGAGCAAGTTCTGGCAGCAGCAGTTTGCGTCGCTCTATACCTGGTCATCCATCGGCAATAGTTCCTATCACGCGCTCCAGGCTACATTGCGGCATCCAACCAGCCACGGTGTCAGCATGGACGTCAGCTACACCTTGTCGAAGTCGCTCGACATGAACTCCGGCACCGAGAGAGGTAATGAGTTTTCAGCCGACTCCCTGGGTGGCTCAGCAATCCAGAATAGCTGGAACCCTAAGCTGAATAAGGCAGTTTCCGACTTCGACACCCGCCACCTGGTCAATGGAGATGTCCTGTACATACTTCCAGTCGGACACGGCAAGAAGTATCTGAGCGGCACAAATGCGCTCGTCGATTCCTTACTGGGTGGTTGGACTTACGCCGGACTGGCTCGCTGGACCAGCGGCCTGCCCTTCTCTCTCTTCGAGCCGGGCTGGACCACTAACTGGCAGTTGGAGGGCTATGGCGTCAAGACGAGCTATGTCAAGACACGCAAGCACTATGACTTCGCCAACAGATCGGAACAGGTCTTTGACGACCCGCTGGCAATTTACAACGGCAGTCAGACTGACAATGGACCCGTCCGTATGCCTTATCCGGGCGAAGCGGGACAACGCAACGCCTTCCGTGGAGACGGCTTCTTCGACATCGACTCGACACTGAGCAAGGTGTGGAAGATCCGGGAGTACGGCAGCCTCAAGTTCAATTGGGAAGTCTACAACGTAACCAACACCAACCGCTTCGACACCAGCAGCCTCAACTCCGGGCTGACCAGCAAATCGATAGGCGCGTACAGCGCAACTCTCCCCGCGCAGAGCAACTTCCGCCGCATGCAATTCGGACTGCGTTTCGATTTCTAACCCACCCTAACCAATTCAATCCGACGCCGGGGGAGTTCAACTCCTCCGGCGTTTTTCATTGCAGGGCTGTACAGTGGAGACAGACTCCGGTCACTAGCGCAAGATCACCTCTACCGCACAGGACGAACCCGCCGTATGAAGCCTTCCGCCATCCGCTTTCCGCTCATCACCCTTAGCGCCCTCGCCTTCTCCGCTGCATGTATCCTTTCCGCCCCCGGCGTGGCGGCCCAGACCAGCAAGCCGCCCATAACGCTCGACGAGTTCCTCAACACCACAGAAATCGCCGGAGCGCGCATCTCGCCGGACGGCTCCGCGGCGGTAATCGGCACAGAATACCCCGACTGGAAAGCGAGCACGTATCGCCACACCCTCTGGCTCTGGACAGCAAAGGATGGTCTGCGCGCGCTGACCCAGTCCGGCTCGGACGAAGACGCGCAGTGGAGCCCGGACGGCAAGTGGATTGCCTTTCTCTCGGACCGGACGCTTCCCGGCAGTGACGAGAGCAACGCAAAGGATGACAGCGCCGATTTTTCTTCGGGAGACGCCAAGGCCCACCGCGCTGGTGACTCTGACGACGACAAAACAACGCGCCTGTGGCTGATTCCCATCTCCGGCGGCGAAGCCCAGCCGCTTTATCGCGAAAAACTGGATGTCCACTCCTTCGCCTGGTCGCCGGATGGCAAGACAATCTTCTTCTCGGCTGCCAAGCCTCTCACCCACGCTCAGGAAGAAGCCCAGAAGGATGATTGGAAAGACGTGATCCGCTGGCGCGAACGGGAGCGGGAAGATTTGCTTCTGGCTCTGCCCGTAGCCGCATCGCTTGCCAACACCGCCGCACGGCCGCTTCCACACGCAGCCAAAGAGGGTAAGAACAAAGCGGACGAAGCGAAGATTACCCTGCCCACCACAGCCCAGACGCTAACCTCAAGCAAGCTGGAGATCGCCGAAATTGCGCCAGCGCCCGATGGCAAGTCGCTGGCCTTTCTCACAAACTCAATCAGCCACCGGATGGAAAACCCCGCCGACTCCGAGATCTTCTTCATCCCAACGGGCGGCGGCGAGGCACGGCAGATCACGCACAACCAGGCTCTCGAAGCCAGCCTCCACTGGTCTCCCGATGGTCACTGGCTGCACTTCGTCGTCCGTGCTGCCGGTGGATCGGTCGACAGCAAATATCAGGACGTGCAAGGCCGGCTCTTCCGCATGAATCCCACCGACGGCAAGGTCGAACGCCTCGGTTCAGAGTTCACCGGCTCGCTCGAAGAATTTGAGTTCCTCTCCAACGGCGACCTGATCGCGCTGGGCCTTAAAGGAACCGAACAGCGGATCTACCGGATTGAGGGAGCGAAGGTCAGCAAGCTCCCCGGCGAAGCTGGAAGCTACGCCGGCATTTCGGCTGCTAAGTCGGGCGGCAGCCTCCTCGTGCGCTTCTCATCCATCAACCACCCGGCACAGGTCTACCTCGCTGCCGACGCACTTCATCCCGATCGCGCAACAGCTCTCACTCAGCTCAACCCGATCTTTGCTGAACGCGCCCAGCCCGAGTGGCAGCCCTATTCCTGGAAGTCGCCCGACGGCACAACCGTTGAAGGCGTATTGCTCTTCCCGCCCGGCCAGAAAGACGCGCGTCATCTGCGCATGCTGACCTTCATCCACGGAGGACCAGCTGATGCTGACGGCAACCGGTTCGGCGCCGACTGGTACGACTGGGCCACGCTGGCGGCCAGCCACGGCTGGCTCGTCTTCCGCCCCAACTACCGCGGCTCTTCCGGCTACGGCGACGATTTCATGCTGCAGATCGCTCCGCACCTGGTCTCAAAGCCCGGGGAAGATATCCTCGCCGGCGTCGATGCCCTGGTCAAAGAAGGCTACGCCGACCCCGACAAACTCGCTATCGGCGGATACAGCTATGGCGGTTATATGACCAACTGGCTCATCACTGAGACAACCCGGTTCAAGGCAGCCGTCACAGGCGCCGGCGCGGTGGAGCACGCCGCAAACTGGGGCAACGACGATACCACCTGGGATGACTCCTGGTATCTCAACGGCAGACCCTGGGAATCTCCGGAGCTCTATCAGAGCGAGGCCGCGCTATTCCGCATGAATCGCGTCAAGACCCCAACTCATATCGTCCAAGGCAACAGCGACGTCCGCGTCAGCTACCTGGAAGGTGTAACCCTGGAGCGAGCCCTGCAACAACTTGGTATAGAGCACAGCTTCCTCGTTTTCCCCGAAGAAGGACACTCTCTCGCTCACAACCCGTGGCACGGATACATCAAGCTTCGCGAAGAACTCAAGTGGCTCGACAAGTATGTGAGCAAGTAAAGTTGTAATTCGGACCGGGCGATCATTTTCGAAGCCGACAGCCCATGACCGCATCCAAGTTACTGAAGTACATGAGTACAGTCGAACAATCTCGCGACACCGCCCGGGATACCGCACGGGAAAGGGAGCAGGCGCGCCAGGAGTCCTTCCGGCGCACCATTCGCAGTGCCCACAGCACCATCGCCTTTACCGAGACGATGCGTCTTGCGATCGACAGCTTCCGTTCCAGCAAAACCCGTTTTGCGTTAACCGCTTTGGGGATGGTTATTGGCTCCGCATCGGTCATTCTGGTCGTCACCATCGGCCTGACCGGGAAACAGTACGTGCTAGGGCTCATAGAAAAGATCGGCACCAACGAGGTTGAGCTGGAGTACGCTGGCGGTGGTGCTGCCGGCACAGAAAACACCATCTACAACGATTACCTCACTCGTGAGGACGAGCGAGCTGTGGAATTGCAGGTTCCAAGCGTCCTCTACTCCTCGCCCGTTCTCGAGTTCCATGACCGCATCAGCTTCGGCGGCGGCGTCGTCAAGGACACCCTCGTCCTCGGCGTAGTGCCCGCTTACCAGAAGGTGCGCAATCTCATCGTGCCGAATGGCCGATTCATGGACGATCAGGACGAAAGCGCGCATATCAAATGCGCTGTCGTCACCATACCTTTTGCGCGTGAGATGTTCGGCAGCCCGGATGCCGCGGTGGGCCAGAGCTTTCAGATCAGCGGTATCCCTTTCACAATCATTGGCACGTTCAAAGAGAGCGTCGACACCTTCGGCGAGTCTGAAATCACTGACAACACCATCCTCGTGCCCTACTCCGTCGGCCGCTATTTCACCGGAACCGACAACGTCAAACAGATTTACTTCTCTCTCCGCAGCATGGATGATGTGCCCGATGCATCCAAGGCTGTCGTCCGCATCGTCAAGGCCCGCCACAAGCCCAACTCCGTTTACAAAGCTACAAATCTGCAGGAACTGCTCACCACCGCCGCTGAAATCGCCAACGGTCTCACCGCTGTTCTCATCGCTGTGGCGATGGTCACTCTCGCTGTCGGAGGCGTCGGCATCATGAACATCATGCTGGCCAATGTCCGCGCGCGCATCCGGGAGATTGGCATTCGCAAGGCTCTCGGCGCCACCTCACGCGAGATTCGCCTGCAATTCCTCACGGAAGCAGTGATGATCTCGCTCGCCGGCGGCGTCATGGGCACCATTCTCGGTCTCGCATTACCCCTGTCCGTAACCCTCTTCACCAGCTACTCCATCCCTATTTCGCCTTGGTCGATCGTGGTGGCGTTGGGAATCTCGCTTGTGGTGGGCATCATCTTCGGCACAGTTCCGGCCACACGCGCTGCGCAGATGGACCCGGTGGAGTCGCTCAAATATGAGTGACCGCTTAGCTCGTTCGGAATCACCCGAACTGGAGCCTCCGCCGAAAGGCCCCAATCTCATCCTGCTCTATGCACTGCTGGCTCTGGCGCTGATCGGATCTATCGCCTTCGCGATGCTGATCGTTCACCCGTTCCACCTGAGGCGGTAATTAAGGCTCTTGGGGTTCCCGTCTGGAACCTCACAGGACCTCTAGATCAGGAGTTCCCGATGAGCGAGGCTCCATCGCTTCAGCTCCATGTAGACCGCTGAAAGATCCTTCGCTGCCTCTGTTTGGCGATACTCCGTGTGTGGCGGAACTTTGGCATACACGGTACGATGCACCAGCCCAGCCGCCTCCAGTTCACGCAACTGAAGCGTCAGCGTCCGTTGTGTAATTCCCGGCAGCCTGCGCCGCAGCTCTCCAAAGCGACAAACGTCCACCACACCAAGGTGCCAGAGAATCAGCACTTTCCACTTTCCACCAAGTAGCTCCAATGTGCGCTCAACCAGCCGGGCATCTGAATCAATAGGGGTTTCCATTGTGATACATAGTATCAATTTTGACTGTATATGCAATAAATGTGCGTACTTGTATTAAACGCGCGTACTGCATGATCCTGTCCCAAGCAATGGTGTTTGTTGCAGTTTGGTCGAGGGAGAGCTCATGTTGCGACAAGTCTTTTACTGGCTTTTTACCGTGCTGTTGGTTCTCTGGCTGCTTGCAGGTGGAATTTCAGACGTAATCCATGCACAGTTTGCGATCGCGATCCTGCGTACTCTTGGCTACCCGGAGTATCTGTGCACCATCCTCGGCGTCTCCAAGCTGCTGGCCGTGGCTGCCCTACTCTACCCGCGAACCCGCTTCCTGCGTGAATGGGCGTACGCCGGCATCGTCTTCGATGCGCTCGGGGCTTTCTTTTCACATCTTGCGGTCAAAGACGGTTTCGGAGCCACCGCAGCCCCGTTGATCATGCTGACTTTTACGGCTGGAAGCTATCTGCTGCGGCCAGCAGCCTGGCGTCTGCATCCGGCGTCAGGAATCAGGAGTGAGCCGACCCGCTAAATTCGCGGCCCAGCGTTACTCCATCGTCGGAAGGGCAGAGCGGTCCGCGATCAGAACGGGAATGCCATCGATCAGCGGATAGAGACGCCCGCAGCCGACGCACTCGATCTTCGACCCCGCGAGACGCAATTGGCCCATGCAGGCCGGGCAGGCAAGGCACTGCAGTAGAGCAGGATCGAAAAAATCAGCTTCGGAGCTGGACAGAGAAGGCATGTCTTGAGTCGACCCTATTGGATCGTTGAATCAACTGGATTAGCCGCCGGCGCGGCCGCAGGACGCACAGGCCGGTTGGCCAGCTCCTGCTCGATGCTCGTATTAATGCCGGCCTTGGCAAACTCCATCGCCACACGGATGCCGTTGAAGATCGCAATCTCGTTCGATGACCCGTGGCCAATGATGCAGACACCACGCACGCCCAAAAGCGGAGCGCCGCCGTATTCGTTGTAATCCAGCCGCCGTCGAAAATCGTTGAAGGCCTTACGGGAGAGCATCGCTCCCACCTGCGCCGTAACGGTGCGGGTAAGCGACTCGCGCAGCAAATCCCGAAAGAGCCGTCCGATCCCCTCGCCCGTCTTCAACGCCACATTGCCAACAAAGCCGTCGCAGACAATCACATCTGCCGAACCGTTGAAAATATCTCGCCCTTCGACATTGCCGATGAAGTGAATCGGCAACGCCTTCAGCAGAGGAAAAGCCTCGCGCGTCAGGTCGTTGCCTTTGGTTTCTTCCTCGCCGATCGAGAGCAGTCCCACCCGCGGCCGGGCAATTTTAAGCACTGAGCGAGCAAACATTTCGCCCATCACAGCAAATTGTTCGAGATTGTAAGGCTTGCAGTCGACATTCGCGCCAACATCCAGCAGCACGCACGGCGAACCCGTTGCCGTCGGCATACGCGCCGTCAGAGCCGGACGATCGACACCCGGAAGAGCGCCGAGCACCATCTTGGCCGTGGCCATGGCAGCGCCGGTATTGCCGGCGGTCACAAAGCCTGCGACCTTCTTCTCGCGAACCAGCTTGAGGCCAACGCGCATCGAGCTGTCCTTTTTGGTGCGGACAGCGTGCGCGGCCTTTTCATCCATGCCAATACGTTCCGAGGCATGGTGAATGACAATGGGCAGGTCTTCGTCTTCCAGGTGCTCATCCAGCAGATCGCGAAGCTCGCGCTCGGGACCCACCAGATGCACCCGAACAGGGAGCGCCCGGCAAGCCTCAATGGCTCCGCGAATCTCCGGTTCAGGAGCTTTGTCCGAACCAAAGGCGTCCAGCGCGATGTCCGTCAACGCCGTGAACGCGGGCCTGGGCACTGGGAGCATAGGAGAATTGAAGATTAGCTGACAGCTTCCTTGGTTTCAAGAACCGCGCGTCCCTTGTACTCGCCGCACTTGGGGCATGCACGATGTGGGAGCTTCTTCTCCTGGCAGTTGGGGCACACGGAAAGCGAGCCTGCTGTCAGGAAATCGTGAGACCGGCGAAGTGCAGTGCGGCGCTTGGAGTGCCGCCGTTTCGGATTAGGCATGGTACTGTTCCTCTCTTCATTGCTTCCGGCTGTCTTCCGTCGTGCACACCGCGTATCTCTTTTGAAGCGCGGGCAGTTCCGGAGTTCTCCGCCGGGAGCGGAAGAAACCCTTTAGGTTGCTTCCAGATTTGTTTCAGATTCCCGAGTGCGCTAGTGCTTGATCCTGCTGCTTAAACCTGCTAGCGCGCCCCAACGTGGGTCGCTCGGACCCTCCTCGCAGGAGCAGGCTGTTTCGTTCCGGTTCTGGCCGCAGCGCGGGCAAAGCCCTTTGCAATCTGGCTGGCAAAGCGTCCGGGCCGGCAGGGACAGGAGCACCTGTTCCCGGAGCACGTCTTCAAGCGCAAGGCCACCCTCCTCATAATAACCGATTTCCGTCTCCTGTGTGGAGATTGCGTGCTCCGAACCGATCGCATCCACGCCTGAGGGACGAAAAAGCAGGTCAAAATCCCCGGCAAGCGCCACTTCAACCGGCTCTACGCAGCGAGCGCAGGGTGTCTCAAAGTTTCCCCGGAAGCTTCCTTTGAGCCGGATATCGGCCACGATCTCCTTGGGGCCGCGATGCTCATGCAATACCTCGGCGCGCCCTTCGGCTGCCAGATCGCCCACCTGCTCCGCCTCATCGCCAAAGTCAATGGTCTTGGGCGCCAGCGCCACTGAGAAATCTATCGGTTCGCGTTCCAGGTCGAGTACGGAGAAGAACATGTTATGAGCCTAAGGCGCACTGTCCCCGCCGTCAATGCGCCGCCTTGGGCGAACAATTCGACTTGTCACGATTAGAACCGTCTTAGGCACTCCTGCAAATTTCAAAGAAGTTCAAGTCTGAGAGCAAAAGGCCGATGACCGTCCTATCCGGCGTAATTTGGCGTGGGCATCCGTGCGTAGGCCGGCCCGGCCCATCTCCCCCGTGGTCGGAAAACGGAGCTTCTGCCATGTCTGTACTTCGAAATATGCCGGTGGCACGCAAATTCACCCTGGCCTTCGGTCTCGTCTGCAGCCTGTGCATGGTGCTTGGCGCCTACGCAGTTCTTACCTTCAAGACGATCGCAAACCGCAGCGCGGACGTCAGCGAGAACAGCTTCCCGGCCGTGATCAAGCTCTCGGCCGCCCGGGGAGCGATCGACGAAGTGCGTGAGCAGGATCTGGACCTGCTTCTTTGTCAGACGCCGGCCTGCATCTCGGACCATACCGACAAGCGCGCCAAGGCAATCACCGAGTACCAGTCAGCAGTCAAGGTCTACGAACCCCTGATCACCGATCAAGGCGAACGCGATCTTCTCCAGAAATTCCAATCCAGGTTCACCCAGTATCTTGAAACCGGCAATCGGGCAGGCGCCTCCGTCGCAGCGGGCAAGGTCGACGATGCGTTGACCGCGCTCACCTCAGACAGCACAGTAGCCCTTTTCAGCAGCACTATGGCGGACGTCAATCAAGGCTTACGCCTTAACGTCCAGCACGGCACGGAAGATGCCGACTCAGCCACCCATAGCGGTACCCGCGCCATCTGGATTGCAGCGGCGCTCAGCCTTGTCATCGTCTTCCTCTGCGCATTGACTGGAACCATGCTCACTCGCCTCATTGCGCCCCCACTGCGCGCTGCAACCATAGCTCTCGAACAGGTAGCGGCCAAAGACCTGACGGTCAGCGTTGAGGAACGTGGCACCGATGAAATCGGCCGTCTTGGCGCAGCTCTGAACACCAGCGTTGCAGCTATGCAGTCAGTTCTCGCCACCGTCGCCCGAGGCGCCGAGAATCTCTCCTCCTCCGCAACCCAGATGAGCGTGCGCGCAGTGCAGGCCAATGGCAATGCCCAGTCGCAATCGGGCAAGACCAACCAGATCGCCGCTGCCGCGCAGGAGATGACCGCAACCATCGGTGAGATCAGCAGTAATGCCGAAACAGCCGCCGAAGTCAGCCGTAAATCCGCCCAGACAGCCAACGAAGGCGGGGCGGTGATGCAGGCTGCGGCCACTACCATGGAGCGCATCTCAACCGCGACTACATCCGTCGCCGGCAAAATGACAGAGCTCGCAACCCGCTCCGAAGAGATCGGCAAGATCGTTACCGTTATTCAGGACATCAGCGAGCAGACCAACCTGCTGGCCCTTAACGCAGCCATAGAAGCCGCTCGCGCTGGTGAACATGGCCGCGGTTTCGCCGTCGTCGCTGGTGAAGTCCGCCGACTCGCCGAGCGCACCCGCACCGCCACAGGCGAAATCGCCGCCACCATCCAGAGCATTCAGGATGAAACCCGCCACACGCTGCGCCTGATGGACGAAAGCCATCATGCGGTAGAAAGCGGCATCGGAGAAACCAGCCGCGCACGCCGCAGTCTCGAAGCAATCATCGGCTCAGCCCGCGAAGTCGAGCAGATGATTCACCTCATTGCTACCGCAGCCATTGAACAAACCACTGTCGCCGGCGAAATCTCCGAATCCGCCACCCACATCTCTCAGCTCGCCACCGAAAACTCGCACGCTGCCGAAGAGACCGCCGAAGGCTGTACACAACTCTCCGTTCTCGCCAACGACCTGGACGGTATCATCCGCCAGTTCCGGCTCAACGATGACAACCAATCCGGGGGCACTGTAACCGGCAATGCTGCCCGCAGAACCGGAACGGCCTTTCGCGTCGCCTGACGGCCCATCCCGGAATGCGCTCAACCGCGCTCCCAGTACGGCTTTAAGCGAAAATCATTACCCGGCGTCCATCATCGAAGGCTTCAGGCTGTGTTAGCCTCCGGGTGTAGAGAGTTCAGCCTTTCTTCCTCGGGGGGACGCACAGATGAGCGCCGCAAAATATGACTTGGTCGTCATCGGTTCCGGACCATCCGGACAGCGTGCCGCCGTCGCGGCCTCCAAGCTCAAAAAGCGCGTAGCGATCGTCGAGTTGCGTTCTGTAGTGGGCGGCGTCTGCATCAATACCGGAACCATCCCCTCCAAGACGATGCGAGAAGCGGTACTTCACCTCTCCGGCTACAACTATCGCACCGTCTATGGAATGAACTATCGGGTCAAAGAAAAGATCACCATGGCCGACCTCGCTTTCCGCGTGCAGAGCGTGGTCAAGACGGAGATCGACGTCACGGAAGCGCAGCTTTCCCGCAACGGAATCGATGTCATTCACGGCATCGCGCATTTTGTGGATGCACAGACACTTCGCGTCGAAGGCCCTGAGACCGATACGACGCTCGAAGCCGCCCGCATCATCATCGCCGTAGGCACCAAGCCGGCCACCTCGGATAACGTGCCCATCAACGGCCGCACCATCATCAACAGCGACCTGATCATGGACCTGCCCAAGCTGCCGCGCACGCTCATCGTCGTAGGCGGCGGCGTCATCGGCGTTGAATACGCCTGCATGTTCGCCATTCTCGGTGTTCGCGTCACGCTGATTGAAAAGCGCAATCGCCTGCTTGAATTTGCCGACCAGGAAATCGTCGAAACACTCAGCTACCATTTGCGCGACAGCCGCGTAACCATGCGCCTCGGTGAAGAGCTGGACAGCGTCGAAGAGCTCCCTGACGGCACGGTCATCGCCAACATGCAGAGCAACAAGAAGATCTCCGGCGACGCGTTGCTCTATGCGGTAGGCCGCCAGGGTAGCGTGGACGAGCTCAAGCTTGAAAACGCCGGCCTCAAAGCCGATTCCCGCGGCCGCATTCCGGTCGACGAAAACTTCCAGACCGCCGTGCCTTCCATCTTTGCCGTCGGCGACGTCATCGGCTTTCCCTCACTTGCCTCAGTCTCCATGGAACAGGGCCGTATCGCCGTGGCTCGTGCTTTCAACGACATGCACACCATCTCCAACCCCAGCTTCTACCCCTACGGCATTTACACCATTCCGGAGATCAGTTTCATCGGCAAGACCGAGGAGCAGCTCACCGAGGAGGACGTGCCGTACGAGGTTGGGATGGCCTACTACCGCGAGGTTGCGCGCGGCCAGATTCGCGGCGACACCACCGGCCGCCTTAAGCTCATCTTTCACCGCGAGACGCGCAAAGTGCTGGGCGTTCATATCATCGGCGAGGGCGCCAGCGAGCTGGTGCACATTGGCCAGGCCGTTATGACTCTCGGCGGCAATGTCGACTACTTCATCGAAACAGTCTTCAACTATCCCACCCTGGCGGAGTGTTACAAGGTGGCTGCATTCAACGGCGTCGGCCGCCTGCACCGTTACCAGGACTCCTGACCGATAGAAAGCTGCCCTTTGCGTTACATACCAAAAAAGCGGGTAGTATCGTCAGCATTGAATTGGAGATCCCAATGACTACCTCAATTGGCGTAGTGATGACCGAGCACATTGTCGCCGGCCGTTTGACCGGCGCTCTGGGCGAACAGAGGCTGGAAGGAGAGCCGCTTCGCTACCCCGTCGACGTCGCTGAAACCGAAGCCCTGGTCGGCGTTCCTGCCGGCGAAGTCTACGACCTGCTGGCCAGCCAGATCGCGCCGTTGATGGCCGCCAGCACCGAGCCTGTAGGCGCCATCGGCGTTGCCGTTCCGGGCATTGTTCGGAACGGAGTGGTCGAAGACTCCCCAAACCTCCAGCAGATCAAAGGCGTACGCCTCGCCGACGCACTTGGCGAGGTCCTGCAGGCGCAGGGCATCAGCACCCCGGTTCACGTGCTCAACGACGCTGACGCTGTCGCCGCCGGCCTCGCGGCAACCCGCGGGCATCTCGATCGCCTTATCCGCGTCTGGACCCTGGGCAACGGCATCGGCTATGGCCGCTGGCCTTACGCCGACGGCGTCTGGGAAGGCGGCCACACCACCGTTACTCTCGATCCCAAGGAGCGCTATTGCGGCTGCGGCGGCGTAGGCCATCTCGAAGGCATCATGGGCAACCGCGCGATGCGGCTGCGCTTTCTGGACCTCGAACCGGAAGAAATCTTCGCCAACGCCAAGCAGGGCGATGCCCGCTGCCGTGACTTCGTCGATCTCTGGCACCGCGCACTCGCCGCAGGCACCGCATCGCTGATCCACCTTGGCGGCCCCGGAAAGTTTTACTTCACTGGCCTCAATGTCGGTTTCCTTGAGCTTCCTGTCCTGCGTGGCTACCTCGATTCCATGGTCAAGATGAGCCCGCTGCAAAGCTACTCGCTTGAAGTGCTGCCCGAAGACGACGCCATCAGCGTCCTCGGCGCTGGCGTAGCAGCCCTCCGCGCCCAGAGCTGGTAAGCGATCATTCTGCCCAGGGAAAAAACAGGCCGGGGAAGTTCTCCCGGCCTGCTCACCCTTGCCGCATCCTGTTCAGTACTTCCGCTGATACGTTTTCGTAAGCCGGTCCTGCCAGCCCAGGTGCTCCTTATCAAACAACGCCCATAGCAGACCCAGCGCCGCGGGCAGCGTCGCCAGCAGCAGCGCCGGAATCCTCATCCGCATCTGATCCACCGTCGGATTCTCGTCGTCAAAGGTGCACAGCGCGATCCGCGCATAACGCATGCCGGGTGTCCCCTCTTCTGCATAACTAAGGAAGAGGAATTGATACAGCATTCCGAAGAGAACCAAGCCGCAACCCGAGGCAATCAATGCAATGCGCCCCGTCGGCGGATGGGTCGTCGAAGCGATCACCACCACTGCTGCGCCCAGGTAGGCAAGCGTAACCAAGGCTCCATCCACCACCGCAGCCAGCATCCTGTCGCTGATCGAGGCCACCAGCAGTTCCACAGGCGCCACGTCGGCAACCGTTGAAGGCGGTGGCTGAACCTGCTTTCGCTTCGGCTCGGGCGCACGAACGGCAGCGCGCGCTTTCTCTGCTGTCTCCAGTCTGTCTTCAACCTCTTCCTCGACCGCGGAAGCCTCCGCAACGCTCGCCAAAGCCTCTGGAGCATGTGCGTAAGCCTGCGCCGGATAGACAGCCTCTGCATATACCGGCTCGGGATGGTGATCCAGCTCAATCGAAGCCCACTCCGGCGGAGCAACCGCTGCAACGCGTGTATCGACGGGATGGACCGCTGCCGCCAGTTGTACCGGATCGACCTCGAAGATATTGAGCTGCGGGCTCTCCTGCGTCGCGCTATAAAACGGCCCTTCGGCCAGCCGCGGACGGGCCTTCCGTGCCGCCACCAGTTCACGCGGAAACTCGATCAGATTCGCCGGCAGATGCTGCACCGGCTCGACAGTTGCGCTAGCGACCGCGTCCAGCGGAAAGAGCTCGCCCTCTTCCATATCGCGGCGGTAATCCTGCGCCGCGTGAGCGCTGGGATGCACGCGCATCTCGGACCACACATCGCGATCCGCGGCACGCACCGGCAAACCTTCTTCCCATCGCGGCTGCGCCCCGGCCCAGGCAGATTGCCGCGTTTCAGCAGGTGCCTGCACAGGCGGCTCATCTTGCCATCGAGGTGACGCGGGATGTTGCGCAGCCTGAGCCGGCACCTCAACTGCCCGCTCTGCGGGCTCCCAGAATTCCGTGGCCGCCGGTCCGGAATCATGCCTTGACCCCAGTCCCGACTCCAGCCCCGACTCAAGCCCCTCCAGCACCGCCTGCGCCGCAGCCTGAGCATTCCGAGCCGCTTCCGCAGCCGCGCCCGCGGCGCGCACCACGGCACGCGCCTCCCCTGCCAGCAATTCGCTGTAACTGGGGGCCTTTGCGTAGCGGGCAGCCACACGGGCGGCCGCCTCGGCAGCACGACTGCTGGCTGAGCGCGGGGTCTCGTTCACGCCGCGCTCGGCCGCGTCCTGCGGACCACCGCGTCGCGTCCGATGGGCCGCGAGACGTTGGTTGACCTCCTGCTTCCAGGACGGCGTTGCCGATCCGAGCTGGGGATTCTCACGCTGGGAGTTCTCAAATGGCTCTGCGGGAAGACTCGCCGATTTGCTCAAAACCTGTTTCCCTTCTGTCGCAGCTTCGCGCTGCTGGTTACTAGCCGACGGCCCCCGATTTCAATTGCAGGCCCCCGGACAACCCTGGCACCGAAGAGAAAAAGTCGCAGAGAAAAAAGAGTGCGCCAAAACAACACCTGCCGCACGCGCTGTTGTCTGCGCGCGGAGTGGGAAGTCGGCTTTTCTTTGCAGCCAGAGCCGCGCTAATCGCGTCTTACTGAGATGCATCCCGCAGCTTTGCTATCGTAATGCTGGGCAATGACTCAGTGACGTGTTCTCGCTACCTCTGGTCTATCATGCTGCTTCTGCTGTGTCATCCGCAGATGCAGGCGCAGCTATTGACGAATCAGTTACCCACATCAAATTCTTCATCAGAGCAGTCATCCCAGCCGCCCGCTTCCGACGTTCCGGACGATCCCGGCCAGCAACTTCTTCCCATAGCCAGGCCCGAACCCCTTCCTCAGACCGGCGTTCCCGTTCACTGGGAAGCCCTGCATCAATCCCGCCTCGGCGACGATTGGACCCTGACCGGCGAAGTCGTCCTCTACTACAAGAACTACGTCGTCCACGCCGACAAGGCTACCTACCACCAATCCACCTCGGTTGTGGAAGCGGAAGGCCACCTGCAGCTGGAGGGTGGCTCAAGCGACGCCATTTTCACCGCCACGCGCGGCGAAATCCACATCCAGGACCATACCGCTCGCTTCTACGACGTTACCGGCAGCTTTGGCGTGCGCCGTGTCGGCAAATCCCAGATATACAGCACCGCCAACCCCTTCCTCTTTACCGGCCGGGTAATGATCCAGACTGGCGAAGACAGCTACCGCATCGTCGATGGCTCCATGACCGCCTGCCGCCTCCCCAAGCCCGACTGGCAGCTCATCTCCCACTCCATTGACGTCGTCGACAACAAGGCCACCACCCACAGCACGATCTTTAAATTCCTGCGCGTGCCGCTGCTCTACATTCCCTTCCTTCAGCACAACATCGACGAAGCAGGTCGCGACTCCGGCTTCATGTTCGATGGCTTCGAAAACTCCGGCGTCAAAGGCCTGGTCTTCGGCGAGCAATACTACTGGGCCATCAACCGCAGCATGGACCTGACCGTCGGAGCGCAGTACTGGAGCAGGCGCGGCTTCGCTCCCAACGGCTCTTTTCGCTACCGCGGCCGAGGACTGGACAGTGTTACCGTTCGCTGGAACGCTCTGATAGACCGTGGCATCGAAGAAGACGTTCCTGCCACCGACTCCGCGCCCGCCAGCGTGGTCACCCTCAATCAGGGCGGCACCGACATCCTGGCCTTCGGCCGCTGGGATGTGACCGAGAACACCCGCGTCGCCGGTAACGTCGAATACCTCTCCAGCTACATCTACCGGCTCGCCTTCGACGAAAACCTCGCCCAAGCCACCAGCTCCGAGGTCCAGAGCGACCTCGCCGTCACCATGAACCGCCGTGGCTTCGTGCCTTCGGCATCGATCGACCGCTTCCAAAGCTTCACCGGAACTAACCCGGTCAGTGGCGCGCCCATCGTCAGCGTGCCTGAAGTGCGCATCCTGCATCTGCCCAGTGTCCGCTTTGACGTGGTCGACCAGCCTCTTCCCGGTACCGGCAAAAAGCTTCCGCCGGTCTACTGGGGCTTCGGTTCCTCCATCGGAGACCTCGACCGCGCAGAGCCGCATTTCCATGCCCGCAATGTCGGCCGCCTGGACATTTACCCTCACATCGAGTGGCCCCTTCACCTCGGCGACTGGCAGTTTCTTCCTGAGTTCGCTTTCCGCAGCACCCAGTACTCAGGCAGCCAGATTCCTGACCTCACCTCAGTCAACTTTGGCGTGCCCGAGGTTCAGCACAACCCGCTCAACCGCTCGGACATTGAAGCGTCCATCGACATCCGCCCCCCTGCTGTCGAACGCGACTTCGCTCTGACCCGCTGGAATCACGAATTGCGCCACGTTATCGAGCCTGAACTCTACTACCGCTACGTCACCGGCATCGACAACGCCCGCGACATCCTGCAGTTCGACACTACCGACATCGCCACCAACACCAACGAGGTCGGATATTCCTTCACCCAACGGTTCTATCTCCGGCCACTCAACGCAGCACCTTGCCACGCCGCGGGCGAAGACGTAGCCGACACAACCGAAACCTGTCAGTCCCATCCACGCGAATGGGCCAGCTGGCAGATTGGCCAGAAGTTTTTCTTCGATCCGACTTTCGGCGGCGCGCTCATTCCAAACCGGCGCAACGTCTTCGACGCAACGCTCGACCTGACCGGTGTCGCGTACCTCACCAATCCGCGAAACATCTCGCCAATCATCTCCCGTATTCGCTTTGAAGCCATTGATCGCCTTCGTATCGAATGGGACCTGGATTACGACACAATCGCCGGACGCGTCAGCTCCAACAATCTCTTCGCCGGCTATAGCTGGGGCCGCACAACCGTCGGCGTGGGGCATGCGCTGCTCAACGCCGCTGACGAAAACGGCAGCTCGGCCTCTGTGATTCAAGGCCAGCTCATTCAGCCATTCATCTATTTCGGAAAGCCCTCAGACCCGGGACTAAGCATAGCCCTGAACGCCAGCTATGACATGACCCATGACGCGCTCCAGTACGGCGGCGTAGAAGCTATCTACAACTGGAACTGCTGTGGTATCAACCTCGGCTACAGGCGCTTCGCACTGGGCTCCCTGCGCGATGAAGGCGAGTGGCTATGGGGCTTCACGCTCGCAGGCATCGGAACCGCCGGCGACATTCATCGCACCAACTCGGTCTTCCCCCAGCCTGACGTCCTCAAACGCATGTACTAGGGACGCAACAAAGACCGTTACCGCAGCCGCGAACGCACATCCACCCGCACCAGGTAAAGAAAGAACACCAGGTTCAGCACACCCTGAATTGCTCCTGGCGCCTGTTTCTGCGCAAGAAAAAGCCACAGGTTGTAGCTCATCAGAAGAAAGACCGCTCCCAGCGTAAGCGCCCACGCCCAGCGAAACATCCGCAGCATCCCGAAGCTGGCCGCAACAAAAGGCGGCACCAACAGTAAGAAGATGCGCTGATAATGCCCACCGGCAACGCCAAACGTCACCACTGCCGCAAGCACCAGCATGTAGAGAGAAATCGCCACTACTCCTGGCAGCGGCATTGGCGACTTCAACGAACTCTGCGCCGGATCAGACCCGTTCGGTTGTATGTCGTCACTCATAAGCTATGCAGATATGCCAGCAAATCTCTCAGCTCGTCATCGGGAACAGCCACAGGCTGCATCATCCCACGCCCATGCTGAATGGTGGCCAATATGCGCTCGTCCGTGGGTGGCGCACCCGAAGGCATCGCCTTCACCTTGGTCAGCGCCTGCAACCCAGGTCCCTTGAGCCCGTGCGTCGTCGTGGGATAGTGGCAGCGAGCACAGTACGCTTGATATACCTGCTTCCCGCGCGCTTCTTCAGGAGTAAACAACGCCTCAGCCTTCGAAGGCGGCAGCGGGCGACAGCCCGTTAACGCACTCAACGCCACAGCGCAGGCAGCTGTTGCCAAGACACCCTTCAACCAATTCGAAGACCCGCGAAAAAACATCTTCTGCGATCATATCGCGTGCAGTCAGGCGCGCTTTTCCGAATTCACTCTGCCGCCGCGATTGCCTCGCAGATGTGGTCGATAGCGTGAGTCTCGGCCTCGCTGCCCGGCAGATGTCCATTGACCATGATTGAAAAGACTATGGTCTTGCCGCTCTGTGCCGTCAGGTAGCCGGACAGCGCATTGACTTCGTTCAGCGTACCCGTCTTGGCAAAGAGCTTGCCCTTGAGCGGCGACGCCTTGAACCGGCCGCTCAGCGTTCCATCCACCCCCGCCAAAGGAAACGTCGCCTTCCACTCCACGCCCCACGGCTGCTTCGCAGCATAGGTCAGCAGCGTTGTGTAGGCTCGCGGAGCAATCAGGTCATTTGCGCTCATCCCAGACCCGTCATAGAAGAAGAAATCCTCTGACGCCACGCCCGCGTCCCGCAGAAACTGGCGGACCACACGTGCCCCCTCGACAGTGCTGCCCGCATTCTCGCCCTGAGCGCCCAGCATGCGACCCAGGACCCGTAGTGTCAGTTCTGCATGAAGATTCTGGCTCGCCTTGTTCGTCACCACCAGGTCTTCAGCCATCGGCACTGAAACATGGGAGGCCAACACCCTGTGACCCTCAAGCGGCGCCGCAATTGTCACAAGTGAGGGAGGTGCCAGCGTCACAGGCTCGCTCTGCTCATCGCCATAATCGGCCGTTGCGGTTGAGTAGCGGTGCCGCGGCCGCGCTGTTCCAGTCACCGTAACGCCTCGCGCCGTCAGCATCGCCATCAGTGAACGGGCAGCATACTCAGCAGGATCATCGATCGCCAGTCCCGCATGAAAACCCTCAGCAGGCGCAGTACCCCATACACGAATCACGCGCGAACCCAATGCGCGATCCAGCCCCGGCTCAGCCTTCGCGCCTTTGGCAGCAAAGGTCATGCTTCCCTGCAACGTATAAAACGGCGTCTCCGGCACCCAGGAAACAACGGGAGCAGCAGGAGACTGAGCAGGCTGGGCAGACTGTACCGACGCGACCCCATTCTCCAGCTGTGGCGGAGATAGGCGCAGCGCTACGGTATTGTCGTTCACAGTCAGCGCGGAAACCGGCGCACCGTAGTTCCATTGCAGATCGTCCCAGCTCCACCCGGAGCCATACGGCTCATCCACAAAGAACGTGTCATCTCCGACCACATCTCCATCAACGCGGCGAATTCCAGCCCGCACAATCTGGTCGGCCAGATCCTCCAGCGCAGCTAACGGCTTTGAAGGCACCGCGCCGGTATTCTCCGGTTTACTGCGATAGGGATAAGCCCGCCCGCTCATCGTCGGATCTCCTGACCCAAGCAGGATCAAATCCCCATGCAACTGCCCGTTGGAATCGACCATGCCGCCGGTTACCAGGTTCGTCGTCCACGTCAGGCGGTCCACCGGAAGCAGTGCAAAAGCCGCAGCCGTCGTCGGCAGCTTCGCATTTGACGCAGGAATAAAAAGCTCGCCCTCGTTAAGGGCGAAAAGAGGCTGTCCATCCAACCGAGTGACGCTGATTCCGAAATGGGCATGGCCCAGCGCCGGATCCGCCAGCACCGCGCGAATGCGAGCAGCAAGCTTCGCGTCCTGCCCACCATTTTTGGCCGTCGATTTATGCGCAGCGCTCGTTCGCGCGACAGCCTGCGATAGAGCCGAAACACCAATTCCACACAGCCCGAGGCATGCCGCCACGATCAAGAAATATGAGAAATATTTGCCTATCGCCGGGCGAGGCGCGACTCGAGTCATGACCCGAGTGTATTGCATCTCCGTTGCTCGCAACCCGGCAGCACTCTGCTACTTAGCCGTGATCTTGGCGCGAATCCAAAGCGTTCCGAAGACTCCCAGCGCCACGATCCAGACCACCACCGCGGCGGGAAATCCGACATACAGGTAACTGTCCGCGTAGTTCACCGAGTGGTGCAACAGTTGATTCCAGACCAGCAGAGAGAAGATAGCCAGCATCGTCGTAAGGAAGAACGCGAAAAAACCAGAGGCAAGCGCCAGCAGCAGGCTGGTCAGAAAACCAAATCCCTCCAGCGGAAAGCCCAGAAAAGCCGCGCTGCCGCGTCGTCCCGGTTGCTCTAACTTGACGCTCGCGCTTCGGCTCATCTTCTCCACCTTTCACTGCCTGCAGCCACCGCCGTGCAGGAACCAGCCCATCCGCTTTAGTATAAGGAGTCGTGTCTATTCCTGTACAAACCGAGTCCCACCCTTCAGAATCGACCCCTGGCTCACCTGCGCCGTGGCCTGCGGATAAAGTCGTCGCGAATGCGACTGTCTCCGTGGCCGCGCAGGGCATTCATTTTTCCAACTGGGGAGAAACCCGTGTCTCCGAAAGCGAACTGGAGAGACTGGTAGGCGCCGTCCCGCGCGCACTCGCGCCGGCTCTGGAAAAGCGCTACTACTACTTCGTCCCTCTCGTCATCGCTGAGAACGATGGCGTCGTCGCATCTCCTGGCTACACCGTAGACCTCGGCGACCGCGCCATCTGCCATCGCAATGTGAGTCTCGGCTCCGTAGATGCTGTCTTTCTCTCTACACGCCTTGTTGATGACCGTTTCGGACTGGCCTTTGAGTTCTTTATCAACGTCGCCCACAACTTCGTCGACGCCGCCGGGGTGCCGGAAAGCTTCGCAGCCATCGCGTGGTCACAGGCTCAGGCCAACGTCCGCGGCGAAACCAGCCAGGATGCATGGGAGACGCGCCGACGCGCCCTTGACCCCGTAACCAATGCCAAGGGAGAGGCCATGCCGCTCGACGAGCGGGCTCGCAAGAACTACGAGGAATCCGCCTTCTCCGACTCCCTCGCCATCTACATGCTGTCGCTGTCTCTCGACTTCGACTACCACGACCTGCGCGAACGCGAATACCCGCTGCTGGCCGCACCAGCCCTTGCCGAACGCCTGCGCCACATAGCCACGCTCTTCCCCGCCAACGATGGCTACGAGTTTCAGATCCTTTATCGCCGTAAGGGCTAGTTCGCAGACGGCCACGCTCTGAATCCTCGCAACTTCCCCGAGCATCTTCCCTGTAGGGAAGTTCATGGCAAACAAAATCGCTCTCATCGCAGGCACGACAGGCATCGTAGGCCTCAACCTCGCCACGCACCTTACGACTCAACCCGACTGGACCGTCTATGGGTTAGCGCGCAGACCCGGAGCATCAGGCGGAATCCACCCCATTTCCGCCGATCTTCTACAACCTGGCAGCCTCCGCGCCGCCCTCGCCGATCTGCGCCCCACACACATTTTTTTTACTTCATGGCTGCGTCAGCCAACCGAAGCAGAAAACATTCGCGTTAATCGCGCCATGGTGCGCAACCTGCTCGACGCTATCTCTTCTGCGGAATCGGTCCAGCACTTCGCGCTCGTTACCGGCCTCAAGCATTACCTTGGCCCATTCGAGGCTTACGGCAAGGGCTCTCTGCCCGCTACTCCCTTTCGAGAAGAGCAGCCAAGACTTGATCTTGAGAACTTCTATTACGCCCAGGAAGACGAGGTATACGAGGCCGCAGCCCGCGATGGCTTTACCTGGAGCATTCATCGGCCGCACACCATCATTGGATACGCCGTGGGCAACGCCATGAACATGGGGGTGACGCTGGCCGTCTACGCAACCATCTGCCGCGAAACAGGGAGGCCGTTCATCTTTCCCGGCTCAGCGGCACAGTGGAACAGTCTCACCGACATGACCGACGCGCGCCTGCTGGCCCGCCATCTGCACTGGGCCGCAACCACGCCTGCTGCGGCCAACCAGGCCTTCAACGTCGTTAATGGAGATGTTTTTCGCTGGAGTTGGATGTGGCCCCGTCTTGCCTCGTGGTTCAATGTGAGCCCTGCACCGTTCCCCGACAAGATCTCTCCGCTTGAACAGCAGCTTGCCGATGCAGTACCGACTTGGCGTGAGATCGCGGAGAAATACAACCTCGTCGAACCGGACCTGAATACGCTGATTTCGCCGTGGCATACCGACGCCGACCTCGGCAGGCCAATCGAAGTTGTCACGGACATGAGCAAGAGTCGTAAGCTGGGCTTTCTTGACTATCAGCCAACGGATGATAGTTTCTTCGATCTCTTTACGCGGTTACGCACCGAACGTCTGATACCGTGACGAGCGGCTAAAAGTTCAACTCGACACATCGCCGCTATAAACCACGCGCCCTTCGCTGATCGTCCAGCGAACCTTACCGCGCATCGTCCAGCCATCAAAGGGCGTGTTCTTCGACTTGGACCGCGAATCCTGGGCCCTGAAGATCCACTCCGCAGCCGGATCGAAGATCACCACATCGGCAAAGCTACCCACCGCCAGCGTGCCGCGTCCCTGCAGACCGAGCAGCGCTGCCGGCTTCTCGCTCAGCAGGCTCAGAACCCGCTTCAGCGGCATCTTCCACTCTTCATGCAGCCAGCGAAGGCTCAGTCCCAGCGCAGTCTCAAGGCCGGTAATTCCATTTGGAGCGCGCTCGAACTCCACCTGCTTCTCATGCGACGCATGCGGAGCGTGATCCGTGGCTACGGCATCGACAGTGCCATCCAGAATCCCCTCAAGCATCGCATCCCGGTCAGCCGCCGAGCGCAGCGGCGGATTCATCTTCGCATTAGTGTCATACGCGCCGACATGCTCCTCGGTCAGCAGAAAATGATGCGGCGCTACCTCACAGGTGACACGTAAACCATCGCGCCGCGCCTTCCGCACCGCCTCAACAGCCCGTGCGGTCGAAGTGTGCGCGACATGCAGATGCGGCGTAGCACCCGTGCTCGCTAGCTCAGTAACTAACCGGATGTCGCGTTCCACCAGCCCATACTCTGCTTCCGGAGGCATCCCGCGCAGCCCAAGCCGAAAAGCCGTCGGGCCAGCGTTCATGCTGCAGCCGCCGGTCATCCGTGTATCCTCTGCATGCTGAATCACGCTAAGCCCTTCGCGCGTGGCATTCGCCAGCACCTGGCGCATGATCTCGTCATGCAAAATCGGATGCCCATCGTCCGTCACAGCCACGACGCCTGCGGCCTTCAGCGCGGCATAGTCGTTCAGCACCTCGCCTTTGATAGCCCGCGTCGCGGCGCCAATGGGATAGACCCGCACCGAGGCCCCACGCTCCGGAGCCTGCATCCACCGCGTAATCTCGGGCGAATCATTCGTCGGCGTGGTGTTTGGCATTGCTGCTACAGCAGTAAATCCACCGGCCGCAGCCGCAGCAGTCCCAGTGGCGATTGTCTCCTTGTGACCCTGTCCCGGCTCACGCAGGTGCACGTGAATATCCACCAGCCCCGGGGCCACCGTCAGCCCGGTCGCATCAATCATCCTGGCATCAGGATCGACGCTCGCCCTGCCCGGTGCGACAATCTCCGCCACCCGCCCGTCTCTCAAGACCAGATCCATTAGCGCATCCACGCCCGACGCAGGATCGATCAAGCGTCCACCATGAATGAGCATCGTACTCATGTGCGGCCCGCTTCCGTCAGCGCTCGCAATACCAGCGCCATGCGAATCGCAACCCCGTGATGCACCTGTTCCAGGATGAGTGACTGCGACCCGTCTGCCACCTCACCCGTCAACTCCAGCCCGCGCACAATCGGCCCCGGATGCATTACCAGCGCCTCCGGCGCAAACTCCGCCAGCCGAGCCTCGGTCAATTGGTAGCCGGCCTTGTACTCTTCAAGATCAAGCTGCAACCCCGCCAGACGCTCCGCCTGAATCCGCAGCATCATCACCACCCGGGCCTGCGCTAAAGCCTTGTTGAAATCACGCTCGACCTCGATGCCGGGCCCTACCCGCCAGGCCCCCGCAGGCAGCAATTGCGGCGGCCCGCACAGAATCACCCGCGCTCCCAGGCGCGGCAGGAGCAGCATGTTGCTGCGCGCCACCCTGCTATGCAGAATGTCCCCGGTAATCGCTACCGTCACACCCGCCAGAGTCTCCGCTGTCACCGTGTCGCGGCCGGGTCGCAGATGCGCCAGCATCGTTCGCAGGTCCAGGAGTGCCTGCGAAGGATGCTCATGCATCCCGTCTCCCGCGTTCAAAACCGGCAACCCCGTCTCACGCTCCAGCAGCCACGGCGCACCCGACGACGGATGGCGCAGAATGATCGCCTCCGCGCCCAGAGCCCGCAGCGTCAGCCCGGTATCCTTCAGCGTTTCGCCTTTTTCAATACTCGACGACAGCGCCGAAACCAGAGTTGTATCGGCACCCAATCCCTTGGCAGCCAGCTCAAAGCTCGTTCGCGTTCGCGTAGATGACTCGTAGAAAAGCAGCGCCACCCGCCGCTTCGCCAGCCGCTCCGCGCGCTTCAGCGGATCTTCCTTCTCCAGCCGCGTAGCCAGCGCAAGGATCTCGCTCACTGCCTCAAGCGTCAGCCCGCTCACCGAAAGCAGCGATCCCGCGGCACAAGTCTCTGACAGCAGCACCGGCTCTTCAGGCGCAGGAGTAGGGCGGTCGGTAGTTTCCGTATTCAGCGGCATGGGAGAACTCAGACTATCCAGTGGTGGCTCAATCCACCTTTTCGACCAGCAGCACCTGCTCGTCGTTGTCTACTTCGCGGAATTTGACCTCGATGATCTCGCGCTTGCTGGTGGGCACATGTTTGCCGATATACGTCGCTTCAATCGGCAGCTCACGATGGCCGCGGTCGATCAGCACTGCAAGCTGCACGCAGTTCGGGCGTCCGTGCGCAAAAAGTGCATCCAGCGCGGCGCGGATCGTGCGCCCCGTGTAGAGCACATCATCACAAAGGATGACATGACGGCCGTTCACGTCCAGTCCAAGCTCGCCCTCGGTTACCACCGGCCGCACATCGTGCGTGGTCAGGTCGTCGCGATAGAACTGAATGTCCAGAACTCCAGTCTTCACCGGACGCTTCACAATACCCGCAATCAGCGTCGCCAGGCGGTCCGCCAACGGCACGCCGCGACGCTTGATGCCAATCAGCGCCAGGCTCTCATCGGCATTCGTCTTCTCGACTATCTGGTGAGCCAGCCGGACCAGCGTCCGGTCAATCTCCGAGGCCGACATCAAGCGGCCTTTTTCGCGCAGTGCGGGGTTCTTTGGTGTTTCGCTCATTGCAACTCTCTCACGGGCATTCTGCTGCCTTGGGCTTCGAACTATTGTAGGGCCTGATTGCGGGCCAAGCCACGATACAGAGTGCCGCTATGCGCTCGGCCGCCGAGGCTGGGCCAGCAGGCGCGCCCCTACGGCGCCGCCAATGCTCGCAAACACCGGTAATACCGCCGCCAGCACCAACAGCCCTACAAGGGCAAAGCCGGCGCGGCCCTCCGGCGAGAGCATCAGCCCGCGAAACCACTCAGTCATTTGCATCATCTGGGCGCCCTGTGCGGCGCTCACCCCGGCCTGCGCTACGACTTGCTGGTCGCGCGCAATGCTCTGCTGCACCACGCTCATCCACTCAGAGTCAATCTGACCTCCCTGATGGCGAAGAAAGCGTGTCACCCAAAGCGCGACGCCATTCATGCCAAACGAGAGCCACGCGGCGAACAAACCGGTAACCAGTCCGATCCGCGCTCCGCTACCAGTCGAAAGTCCATTCTGCCGCACGCGTTTGGCATACAGCCCCACCGCCCAGGCCGCAGCGCCCATTACCCACACCAACGCCAGAATCGGCGACAGGGTCGCGCTCAGCAGTCCCGCGGGGATGGCCAACAGCAAGGCAGCCTGCAGTGCCGGACGCCAGGCGATGCCGTTGCTCACGTTCCCCGGCTCGTTTTCAAACGAAGCCTCTCCATCCATCAGGGGGATCCCAGGCGTCTCCGAAGCAACGTAAATTAGCTGGGGCATACCGCAGGCGGAGCAATAGTGATCCGTTTCACGGACAGGCTCATGGCAGCGCTGGCAAGTTATTTCCAAGCAATCGGTCTCACCCTGAAACTATACCCTCGGACCAAAAGACCGCAATCCAACCACAAAATCCCCTCGGTCCCACTTCGCCCCTGCGCTCATCCCAAAGGGGTTCCGCTCTCCAGCCCACGGGGCGCTTCTTTATTAATAGGCCTGAGGCCACTATTCCTTCTTATCGTCGTTATCCACGTTCGCAGGAAGATCGAGCGCGACCAGCGAAAAGCGGGTCTCGTCGCCTTTCGAATTCTCAAAACCCACGATGTGCTGGTGGCGCTTGGAGCCAGCCTTCAGCTGAAAGTCCTGCTTGAAGTCCTGGTTATCGAGCTTCACCTGGCCGTGGGCGCCGTCGCTGCAATTCAATCCCTCGCGGGTCACAGTTGGCGTCCCGACCGGACTGTTGCCGTCGCACGTGATCACGTCGCCGTAACGGTTGAGCGCCTTCTTGTAGAAGGCAGCAACCTTGTCCCTGCTGTCCCCCGTCCCGTAGCTCACTGCCTTCACTCTGAGCTGCCAGTCGCCAAATCCCAGATGAACATCCGCCGACTTGTGTTTGCCATCGTCAGTGACGCTGTGCGCGCCCGGATAGACCGGCAAGCCAAGATCAGAGGCGGTGGTCTGGTCCGTATTCACATGCACTCCGCCAAAAGGAGTGTCCACATGAACCGTCTTCTCATTGCCCTTCGAGTCCTTGTCTACATGAATGCGGCAGCCGGAGATGCTAAGCACAGTCACCACCGCGCCCAGGGCGGCTGCCTGAAGAAAAAATCGGGAGTTTCCGGGAATCATCACAATTACCTCTGCTTCAAGGTACGCCAATCGGCCCGGGCTTGTTCCCCAAAATCAATCCCTACATCGCCTGCGACCTGGGCGCGAAGACGTAGACGTAGACCATCATCGCCACGCCAATCAGGCCCGGAAACAAACCAACCAACCAGGCCGCCTTGTTGCTGCTCGTGTAATAGATCAGAAGCGCAAGGGTCAAACCGACCGCGATATTGATAAGGCCGCCAATCTTCATCCCCTCGATCATGCGAATATCTTTCCCTCGCTGAGCCGCCTGTTTGATGCGGTCTTCCTCTTTCATCATCTCAATCACATACCGTCCGCCGTCTCCGCTGGCCTCGGTAATCCTCCGCAACATCTCGCTCTTGTAATATGCTTCGCGTTCCTTGCGGCGCGCCTCGGTCCATACTGCAATCGAGACAAAGGTGAAAACCGAAACCATCACCACGCTCAGAAACAGAAACAAACCGCCGGCCGCCATCGTTTGCGAGCCATCCATCTCGAATATTGAAAGCAGTACACTCGTTGTCATATCGTCCTCCATGTCTTGTTCTCTTCCGGCTTGCTTCTCCGGGTTTCGCGCTGTACGACCATCGCTTTTCGCGGCAGGTTGCATTTTTTCTCAGCCTTCGGCCGAAAAAGAAAAATGCAACCGGAATCAACGAGGGCCTGTCCTACTTTCTTAAGCCATGAGCCAGGAGGTCCGGCGGTTTGAATCTAAACTCCATCACCACGAGGCTCTACCGCACCTCTCAACTCTCATCGCAGCTGGCCTCATCGCATTTCGATGAGCCGGCTCAACATTCCCTGCTGCGAGAGAAGACGGAAGTGACACCTGAGGCCGCGCTGGTAGATCGCATTCTCGCTGGAGACACCCAGGCCTTCGCAGACGTCGTTCGCCGCTGGCAGGGTCCGCTCATCAATATGGCCTGGCGCTATTGCCGAGACCGTGCCCGTGCCGAAGAAATGGCCCAGGAAGCTTTCATCCGTGCCTGGCGGGGCTTGCGCAGCTGGCGGCGCGAAAGCAGCTTTTCCACGTGGCTCTTTTCCGTAGCGGCAAACGTCTATCGCAACGAGCTCAAGCGTATCCCCAGCGTCCATCTCTCGCTGGACGAAGCCCCCGAACCGTCAGAGCCATTTGTCCACGACGCAGTGCTTGCAGAGGCGGCTCGCGATGAGACAGTAAGGCGCGCAGTGCTGGCATTACCTGAGAAGTACCGGGAGCCGACCATCCTCTTCTACTTTCATGAAATGGATCTGGCCGCCGCGGCCGCCACCATGGGCATTCCGGAGGGTACGATGAAAGCACGCCTCTCCCGGGCGCGTGCCATACTGCGCAAACGCTTTCCGCAACTGGCTGAAAACTGGAACGACGCGAGTCAAGGAGGCACGGCACATGAGGCCTGACATGAGCGATCACCAACCCGACAAGCTCGATCGGATCCTGGCACAGGAAGACGCCTTGCTGCCCTCATCCGGATTCACCGCTTCCGTGATGGACGCAATCCAGGAAGAAGCCGCGGCACCCGCGCCCATACCGTTCCCGTGGAAGCTCGCCTTGCCCGGCATAGCCGGCTTCATCGCCGCGCTGATCCTGGTCGTGCGTTTTGGCCTGCAAATCTGGCCCACCATCGAGCAGACGGAACTCCTCCCACTGAACCGGGGCGGCTTCGATCTGCCTCCGTTCGCCACGACTGTAGTGCTGCCCGCGTTACTCGCGGTGACAGCATCCCTGCTGTGTCTGCTTCTTACCTGGCGCTTCGCCGTTGGCCGGTCCACTCGCTAGAGTGAACCGGCCCAGTACAATATCGCCATGAGCGAAGACCGCACCATCGTCTCCACCAACGAAGCCCCTCGCGCTATTGGTCCCTACTCGCAGGCAGTCCGCGCCGGCAACTGGATCTTTACTTCCGGCCAGATCGCCCTGGACCCGGAAACCCAGCAGGTCGTTTCCGGCGGCATCGCTGAACAGGCCGAGCGGGTCTTCGCCAATCTCAAGGCAATTCTCGAAGCAGGCGGAAGCGGCTTCGCCCACGTCGTCAAAGCCACCGTCTTCCTAAAGAACTTCGACGACTTCGCCGCCATGAACTCCATCTACGCCGAGCACCTCGCGCCTGCAGGGGCCGCGCCACCCGCCCGCACGACCGTCGAGGTCTCACGCCTGCCCAAAGATGTCCTAGTGGAAATCGATCTCGTGGCTCTGATCCCCGCCAGCGAATAGTTTTCCCGGCGACGCGGTTCGACGGAACGCCAAGCCGCTGATTCTAATCCTGAATCAGCCTTGGCTCATTCCAATTCCCACTCCGGCAATCCGCACGCGAATCTCCCTCGAAAGTTCGCCGGGAGCGTCTCCAACGCTCCTACACTGTGCCTTGAGCCCACGCCTCGCGCTGCAACGCAGTGCGGACGGGCATGTACGCCCACAGAGCAAGACCATGGCCATCGAAATCGACCGTCTCAGCGACCTGCTACTCCAGATGGCCGATCAGAACGCGCCCGGACGTGAGTTCTCTGCCGCTATTGCCGAGCTGGCCCGTACCGGCCGCTTCGCCCAGCTTCGCGATGTGCTTCCGCCAGTCGTATACGACGAGCTTTGGCACCGCTACCAGAGCAACCCCGTCGCCTTCGTCGAAGGGTGGGAGCACCTTGCCCACGAGATGCAACAGGGTTTCATCCAGCACGCCCGCCAGCGTCTGACCTCTCTCACCCGGCTCCAGCACGCCGGTAACGGCAGCACCCCGGCATGGAAGTCCATACAGCGCGCCCTCGACAGCCGCCAAAATGACCTGCTTCGCGCCGCCATCGCCGCCGAATTCCTCGACCTGGTCGAGCCAGCCGTCGCCCGCGCCACTCACCTGCGCGAATGCGTCGTGGCCGCGCCATCTTCAGACGAAGCCGACCGTTACCTCGACGAGGCTACCCGCTGCTACTTCTTCGCTCTCTTCACCGCATGTGCTGTCATGTGCCGGTCGGTCCTCGAAGAAGCGATCAAGCAGAAGCTTCCGGAGAGCCTCACCAAGCTCATCCGCTCGCGCTATCGCAACACCGCCACACTCGGCAATCTGCTCCACGAGATCAACAACAACCTGTTGGCAACCGGAATTGACGCGGCGTTTCCGCGCATCGCCAACCAGGTCAACGACATCGGCAAGAAAGCTGTGCACCAGGGTCTGCTCTCAGAAGACGAAGCCCGCACCTGCCTTCAGAATGCCCGCGAAGCTTTGCAGATGCTTCTGCAGAGATAGACGGCTCGCAAGCTATCTCTTCGACGCACCACAGAAGAGATCGATCAGCTTCCGCACGTAAACGCCGTCCAGATCCCGCAATGCCGCATACTCGCTCACTTCAACTATCCGGATGCGCGAGTCACTGAGAAACACCTTCAACATCTCGCCGGCCTCGGAGAGCGACATCCCCTCCGCATGCGGGAAATAGGCAACTGGCAAGTCCGCTTTCCGCAGCACGTCCATATCGAAATGCAACAGGATCGACGCCGACGCCGGAATGGAGCGCAACGCTGCGATCGCAGCCTCTCTTGCACCACGGCGACGCACCTCGGCCAGCGAAATCGACGACACAGCCGACTCAGGCGACCGCGAACCATTCGTCCAGCCAATCACCGTAACCTGCGAAGGCTTGAGAATCGGCCCAGCCCAGAAGGGAGACTCATGCGTCAACAGCCACACCGCGCACGAGGCAGCGCTGGTCGACCGCGCAGCCACCGGAGCCGCATCGTCGAAGTCGCCATCGATGTACAGAACATGGACCTCCGGCGAAGCCTTCGCCAGTGCCTCCGTCGTCCCAACCACTACGCTGCAGTCACAGCCAATGAGGAACGGGACCTCTCCTGGCTGCCCCAGAATCGGTGCCACACGATCCCGAATAGCCTCCCAGGCAATACGCGGCGCAGGCCAACTCCGAATCGGTGGAACGGAGTGATGCGGCAGATAGCTAGGAATCGCAACATCGCCGTCATCGACAACCTGAAGCCCGGCAGCTCTCATCCGCTCGACGATCTGCGCGTCGCGATAGGCCTGCGCGTCATTCTCGTTGCCGGGCATCAGCGACCCGGCTCGGAGCGGCACGCCAAGGAGGTGGTACCTCCGCCCAGCTGCCTTGTCATCAGCACCATGAACAGAAGCCATCAGAGGTGCCGCCGCCACAGTCATCGCGCCAAGTAGAAATTCTCGTCGTTCCATTCTGAATTCCTTGTACACCAGGCGCTTACCGGCGCATAAGTGGATTTCTGTCTCGCGGCACTCTGCTAGCCACTTACGCGCTGCGAAGCCAATGCTTCGTCACCGGCCCACCAGCCCCACTCACCGGGTCTGAATTCGGAAACGCAACTTTGCGCATACGGTCCAGAGTCTCCGCATCCGGCGCAGACCGGCAGATATCCCAGTGCTCGCCCTTCGGATAGGCGCCCACCACCAGAAAATCTCCGCTCGCCTCCATCTTGCAGTGGCCCGTGCCAGCCGGCAGCAGTGCCACATCGCCCGCCTTCAGCACAAATTCGTGACCACCCTCGCCACCGAGCACCAGCCTGCCCCATCCTCCTGCAAAGCCCAACACCTCGTGCGCTGTCGAGTGGTAATGATGGAAGTCATAAACCCCATTGCGCCATTGCGGAGGCCAGCCGTTTCGCTCAAAGGTCGTCTCCATCGCAGAAGCCATGTCAGCCGAAGGCGCAAAGGCTGCGCGATATAACAACACCGGCAGGACTTCGTTATTCGGCATCCAGCCATTGCGCTTAAGCTGCAACGCCTCCGCGTTAGCGTCGGCTCCCATTCCAGTTCCCATCCGCACCCCCAGCAGAGCCAGTCCAGCGCTGAATATACGCCGATCCATATTGCTCTCCTCTCCGATTCAGACGCGAAACACAACCTGTGGCAACCGTCCGTTCGATGCCCAGCCGCAGTCTCTATGATGGAGTAAGCCACCATCCGGCGCCATGCCCCTCACTGAAGCCACAATCCGATCCCTGCCCACGCTGCATGCTTTCTTTGCCCCCGGTGGCATTCTGGCCCAATCCACGCTGCCGTATGAGTATCGCCCCGGCCAGCTCGAAATGGCTCGCGCCGTCGAACGCGCCCTGGAAGAAAAGCGCCATCTCATCGTTGAGGCCGGGACCGGTACCGGCAAGACCTTGGCCTACCTGCTTCCAGCCCTGCGCACCGGCCACCGCGTCATCGTCTCCACCGGCACCAAGGCGCTTCAGGACCAGCTCTACCTGCGCGACATCCCCTTCCTCGAGTCTCTGCTCGGCGAACTCAAAGTCTGCTACATGAAGGGCCGGGCAAACTACCTCTGCCGCCATAAGCTCGTCACCCTCACTCAGCATCCCATTCTCTCGGGATTGGAAGAGATCGACCAGTTTCATCAGATCAGCCGGTGGGAAAAGACCACTGAAACGGGCGACCGCTCCGAGCTCGCCGGACTGCCTGAAGCCAGCGCGCTCTGGTCGCGCATCGACGCCCGCAGCGAAGCCTGCCTCGGTTCGACCTGCCCCGATTATCAGCGTTGTTTTGTCACCGAGATGCGGCGCCGGGCTCAGGAATCGGACATCATCATCGTCAATCACCATCTCTTCTTCGCCGACCTCGCTGTCCGCCAGCAAGCCTCCGGTGCGCCCGACGCAGGCGTGCTGCCCGAGGCGGGCGCGGTCATCTTCGATGAAGCCCATGAGTTGGAAGAGGTCGCCAGCAGCTACTTCGGCATCTCGGTCAGCAACCTGCGCTTTGAAGACCTGGCCCGCGACGTCGAAGCCATGCTCAAGAAGGGCGGGGGCTATGCCTCCCCACCCAATACAGCAGTGCTCGTCAGCAGCCAGCAATTGCGCGATCGCGCGCGCATGTTCTTTGCCCAGTTGCCCATCGCAGGCGACGGACGCCAGCCTTTTGACGACCGTGAAGATTTCCTGGAAACGCGCGGTGACCTCTACCTCAGCGTGAAACACACGCTGGTTCGCCTTGAAGCCGAGCTCGACCAGCTGCGTGGCATCGATGAAGCTCCTGGGCTGCGAAAGCGGGTTACAAATCTGCGCACGGAGCTCGAATTCCTCCTCGAATCCAACTCCGGCAACATGGTCTACTGGCTCGAGCGGCGCATCCATGGAGGCCTGCACAAGCAGTCCCGCACAACATTCCTGCAGGCTACGCCAATCGACGTCTCAAGCCTGCTCGACGCGCAGCTTTTTCAGAACTTTCCCACCGTCGTTCTCACCTCGGCCACACTCACCGTTCAAGGTAGCTTCGAGCACATCCGCCGCCGTCTCGGCCTTGAAGATGCACGCGAACTCGTCGTTCCTTCGCATTTCCGCTATCAGGATCAGGCGCTTCTCTACCTGCCTCCTGAAATGCCCGATCCCCGCGCTCCCGATTTCCCCCAGGCCGCTGCGCGCTGCATCCAACGCGTGCTCGAGATCACCAAGGGCCGCGCCTTCTGCCTCTTCACCAGCTACAGCCAGATGCGCGACCTCTACGAGCGCCTGCTGCCTGTCCTCGACTACCCCATCCTGCTGCACGGCTCGGCCCCACGCAACGTGCTCCTTGAGCAGTTCCGCGAGACGCCCAACGCCGTCCTCTTCGGCACCGCCAGCTTTTGGCAGGGCGTCGATGTGCAGGGTGAAGCGCTGAGCTGCGTCATCATCGATCGCCTGCCCTTTGCCGTTCCCAACGACCCCGTAGTTGCCGCACGCATGAAGTTCATCGAAGAATCCGGCGGCAAACCTTTCTTCGACTACCAGGTACCCTCCGCCGTCATCTCGCTCAAGCAGGGCTTCGGGCGCCTGATTCGCTCCCTGGAAGATCGCGGTGTCCTGGTCCTGCTCGACCCTCGCATCCGCCAAAAGCGCTACGGCCAGACCTTCCTCGAAAGCCTGCCACCCTACCGCGTGACCGGCACCATCACCGAAGTGCAAGCCTTTTTCGAGAACAAATGACGGAAAGCCTCAAGCGGTAGAATCGAGACTACCGGCCTCGTTATGTCCCGAAACTTCTACGCCCTCGCTGCCACCCTCGGGTTTCTCGCCCTGGTTTCCTGCGGCATGACCTTCGTGCCTTCGAGCTTTCAGCCGGGGTTGCCGGCAAACGCCTCTTTGTGGAAGACGCTCTCCACTTTTCTGCTCCTGATCGCTCTTGTTTCCGCGCTTGTCGGCTCGATGTCCCACCTCTTTGAGCAGGTTGATCGCCGTACTGAAGAGCGGCGCCGCGCCGGCCGCGAACGCCGTGGCAAGCGTCCCTGATGCATCGTCTTGCAGCCGGAACCTCTAAAATGAAGTTCAGACCGGCCTTTTATCGAAAGCCGCTCAGAAAGCATTTCCAATCATGTATGAAGTGACAGTCGAAGCCGGTTTTTCCTCCGGACACTACCTGCGCAATTACCAGGGTAAGTGTGAAAATCCCCACGGCCACAACTACAAAGTGCGCGTAACACTCGCAGGCCGCGAACTGGACGAGACCGGCCTGCTGCTCGACTTTAAACTGCTCAAGAACGTCCTGCGCCCAGTCATCGACCGCATCGACCACCAGATGCTCAACGACCTCGAGCCCTTTACCGTCCTGAATCCCTCTGCCGAAAACATCGCCCGCTATTTCTACGACCAGACCAACGTGCAGCTGGCAGAAATGACTTTGGGCCGCGTTCGTGTCAAAGACTGCACCATCTGGGAAACCGACACCACCACGGCGACTTATTTCGAGTAAGAACGCCTTGGCCTACGGCGACTTCGCAATCGCCAGCATCTTGCGCATGAAGTCATCTTCTGGAAACTCTTGGAGATATTTCTCCATCGCCGCTTCCGCCTCAGGATACTGTTTGGCATTAATCAGCCGAAGCACCAGCGCCTTCTGCAGCGGCATATTGTAGGGGTCAAGAGACACGGCCTTCTGCTGCAATGCCAGCGCTTCTGCCGCCTCCCCGCGTTGCTCAGCAATCGTAGAGAGATCCGCATACACCATCGACTGGAGCGGATCCAGTTTCAATGACTCGCGAAGGTGCTGCTCCGCATCATCCCATCGACTGGCAAGCACAGCACGATGCCCAAGCGTGGCCTGTATAACGGCGTTTTCAGGTTCTGACTTTTCCAACTCACTCAGCGTCTTCAGAAACGAAGCCTCGTACACAGGATTCTGTTCCTTCAACTGTTCGTAAGCCTTGAGCAGTGTGACCGCAGGCAATCCCGCATCACCACTTGCGGCGTTCAGGTGAATCAAATCCGGCAGAGCCGCCGTCGTCATCGCAAAAGCAGCATCCGGAAATGGCTCGTCAGGCCGCCCCACAATGCGATGATTTGTCAGGCTTGTGTGGCTGATCGCCATGCCCTCACGCTTCGGCATGTGGCAGGCAATGCAGTTATCTGCGGGACTCGTCGTTCGCCGCACTGCCGCCTGCTCCTTGCACCTCTGCGCAGTATGGCAACTCATGCACTTGCCGTTGAAATAAGCCGGCGCCTCAGCTGCCGTTGGTTCAATATGCGGATCGTGGCAGGTGATGCAGCGTAATTGCTTCTCTTCAGGACCACGCGCTGTAGCGCGGTAGCACTTACTCAGCATCATCGAATAGGAGTGCTCGACGTGATCCTCACGCGGCGGATTTTCACGTGTCGGCGGCACCATCAGAATCGCTACGACGCGATCCAGAGACATACCCGGGCGAAAATCCTGATACGTCTTGCCGGGCTGAAAGATGCGTGTATCTCCCGTCTGATGGCAGCTCATGCACAGGTCGTTCGCGCGAGCTGATTTCAGGCTGGCGGGATTCACAATCGTCGGATCTTTGCCTTTGTCGTACGACTCGCCATCGCCCATCGCGTCCACATGCGCAGCACCCGGCCCGTGGCAGTTTTCGCAGCCGACAGGCAATTGCGTAAAGGGCGGATTCCCATATTTTCCATCGCTGCCCGCGACCGGCTGTGGCCGCCCTGTGTGGCAATAAATACAGCCCGGCGCGATAACCCGGCTGAAACCGTAATCGCCGCGCTGATAACCCGGCGAAAGATCCCACTTGCCTGTCTTGTTGTAGTACGACAGTGGCGCTTCAAAGAGGTAGTCGCCGCGTTTAATCAGCGATCCCATCCCATTCATCCCGGCGCCGACAACCCAATCGATCGCATGCGTATCGCGAAAAATCTCACGCCCGCCAGCGTCGAGCTGATACTCGCTCTGGTAGAGCTTGCCGTCTTCGACATGTACATCGAAATGCCGATCCGATTTCTGGTCGTAAACCGCTGCTGGCAATGGAAGTGTGTGCAGGAACTGCGCATTCCCCGGCACCGCAGAGCGCCCCATGCTCGTTCGCGCAAAATGGCTGTAAATCTCAGCGTGGCAACGCGAGCAGGCCACTGAACCCACGTACCCGTCATTCGCGCTTGCGTGTGCAGCCGAACGCGCAGAGGCTTCCGCACGAGGCGAGTGCTTCACCTCGGCGGAAGCCGATGCATAGAACAACCCCGGCATTGCTGCCAGGATGACTATGGTGGCTCCAAGCCCACAGCGGGCTACTGGTTCATTCGGCGAGCGCCGATGAAGCCATCGAATTGTCATACGTCGAAGACGCGCCAGAAACTGGAGAAGTTTCCTTACTCAACGCGAGCTTTGTAACGATTTGTAACTATGAATTATCGGAAGTTTTAACTATGGAATTTCACATAACCTTGAAAACGTTTCTCCTTAAAGATGCATGTGTTATCGGATAATCGCTTGGAAGTTGCAAAGAGTTACTCTTTCGCCATTGCCAGCATCTTGCGCATAAAGTCATCTTCAGGAAAATTCTGGAGATACTTCTCCATCGTGGCGATTGCTTCGTCGTAATGCTTCCCGTTGATCAGCCGAAACACCAGCGTCTTCTGCATTCCTGCCAGGAACGGATCCAGTTCCACGGCCTTCTTTGCATACGTAATCGCGTCCTCTACCTGACTAAGCTGGTCCGCTGCCTCTGAGAGGTCTACGTAGACAGCCGACTGCACTGGATCGAGCTTCAGCGAATGCTGAAGATGTTCGATGGCCGCAGTTGGATTATGCCCCTGCAATTCCCGATGCCCAAGTGCAGCCTGCACCAACGCATTCTCGCTATCTGTCGTCTCAAGGTCGCTCAACGTCTTCAGCCAGGCTGCATGAAATTGTGTACTGCTCGACGGCTTGCTCGTTTCCAGAAGCGCATAGGCCTGCAATCGCGTCAGAGCCGACGGAATCATCGCCTTCGCATCCCGCGCGCCTACAGCGTTGATGTGAATCATCTCTGGCATCGCCGCTGTGGCTTGCGTAAATGCCTCATCCGGAAATGGTTCATCAGGCCGCGCCAAAATGCGGTGATTGGTAATGCTGGAGTGCGAGATCACTACGACATCGCGCTTGGGCATGTGGCAGCCGATGCAGTTGTCTGCCGGCTTAGTGGCCTGACGTGTCGCCTGCGGAGCCTTGCAGCTTGCTGCGGTGTGGCAGGTCATGCACTTACCGTTGTAAAACACCGGCGCTTCTGCCCCGGTTGGTTCCACATGCGGATCGTGGCATGTTACGCAGCGCATCTGCTTCGCCGCCGGCAGCCCCGTCGTAGCGCGGAAGCACTTGCTCAGGCTCATCGAGTAGTAGTGCTCCACATGATCGTCCTGTGGCGGATTCTCCCGCGAAGGCGGCACCTGAAAAATCGAAACCGTCTTGTCCAGCGGCTCGCCGGGGCGAAAATCCTGATACGTCTTGCCCGGCTGCAGTACCCGCGCATCGCCTGTCTGGTGGCAGCCCATGCAGATGTCATCCGACAATTGTTCCGTCAGCCGCGGAGGATTCACGATTGTCTTGTCCTGCCCTGGGGCGAACTCCTCGCCCTGCTCCATCGCCTGCACATGCGCCGAGCCAGGCCCATGACAGTTTTCGCAGCCCACCGCTGTCTGTGTAAACGTCGCGCTCTCGTACTTGCCCGCGAAATGTGGAACCGGCTGTGGCCGTCCGCTATGGCAATAGATGCATCCGGGCTGAATAATCCGGTTGAATCCGTAATCTCCGTTCTCGTATCCCGGCGAGAGCCCCCACTGCGCTGGCCTGGAGTAGAACGAGAGTGGCGCCTGGAAGAGATACCCATCCCGCCTCAGCAGCGTTCCAAAACCGTTTTCGCCAGTACCAACGACCCACTCCATCTCATGCGTGTTGCGAAATACATCCTGTCCGGCCTTGGTCTGGTATTCGGTCTGGTAGAGCTTGCCATTTTCCGCATGGACTTCAAAGTGATGATCGGATTTGGCGTCGTAATAACTTATCCCGGCCTTGGGATCGAGTGGGAGAGCCTTCAGAAACTCCGGTGTAATCCGGGTCAGCGAACGCCCCATGCTGGTGTGGGCAAATTTGTTCGCGATCTCGAGATGGCAGCGGGAACACGGGCCATTTCCTACATACGTGCTCACCGCAGGTAACGGCTGTTTTGCCTTCTTCGAGGTAGCCCTCGGCTCGGCTCTGCCTGACGCCAATGCCACAAACAAAATAGCCAGAAGCACGACCGCAGACTGGAGGCGACAGTTCATCCCCATCCACAATCGCAGGTTCGCTGAATTCCTGTCCATCAGTAAGCGCGCATCCAGCTCTGGTCCGTTCCCGGCTATTTCATGCCGTCAAGAATCGAGCCAACGATGCCGCCCACAACCCCGGCCTCGGTCGTCTCGCGCCTGCCCGTCGGCATGTACTGCTGCAGCTGATGAGCCAGCCGCGATATCGGCAGGGTCTGCAACCATACTCGGCCTGGTCCGGTCAGCGCTGCAAGGAATATTCCATCCCCGCCAAAGATCATGTTCCTGAGCCCACGCACAACTGTTATTTGGAAACTGACACTGCCCTGGAATGCCCCGACATGCCCAGGATGCACGCGCAACATTTCGCCCGGCTGCAGGTCCTTCACAATCACTTCACCGGAGAGCTCGAGCCACGCCGTGCCGATGCCGCTCAGCTTTTGCAGCAGAAAGCCATCGCCGCCGAAGATGCCCGCGCCAAGCGACTGCTGAAAACCGACACCCAGCTGAATCTGGGGTGTGGCGCAGAGAAAGCCATGCCGGTGAAGGTAGTAGTCGTGGCCCGGCTGTATCTCCACCGGCACAATGTGTCCCGGCACGCGCGTAGCAAATGCCACCTCGCCCGGCGCGCCCCACGCCCTGTATTCCGTCATGAAAAGGCTGCCACCGCCAGCCACCCGTTTCAGCGCGCCAAAGAATCCGCCTCCACCCATCATCTGCGTGTGCGTCGTCATCTGAATCGAGCTGGACATCCACGAGAGCTCGCCCGCCTCCGAAATGACCGTGTCATTCGGCTGCAGCAAAAATTCGAGGACAGGCATCGTCGTGCCAACAATACGGCTCTGCATGGAAACTCTCCTTGAGCATGGCTTGCTCCGCTGAATTACTTGGCTTCGAGGGGAAGTATACAACGGCGTTCAGGCCGGATTAGGTGTCTCCGGCTCAGGGTTTGCGCGCCCACGGCATTGAAGCTTTCTGCCGCAAATATTGAACACTCTTGCGAATCTCGGTCGCATCCAGACCCAGCTTGCTTGCTGCGAAGATCGCATAGGCTTCCACCTCACTGTCACGCGGATCGTCACGCAGCGGCGAAAGGTATCCGAAATACTTCATCGAAGTGATCTCGTCCATCAGCTTCATATCGTTGCGCTCGCGCATTGCCTCGTTCGTCGTAATGTCCTTCTCGTACGATCCGCCATGCGACCGGTTCGCAGCATACCCTACGAGCGCCATGCGAATAAACTTCAGCCCATAGACCTGTGCCCGGCTCTGGTTATAGAGGTGATCCACGTCAAACGCCTTGGGAATCGCCGTAATCCCAAGTTGATACGTCGCATTGAGAAAATGCAGATAGTCGCTGCGGTACTCCCTGTTGTAAGACCCCACCCACAGCACCGTGGAGTTCAGCGAAGGGCAATCCACCACAAACGCAACGCCCTTCGCCCCAACCAGCGCGCTCACCGTCGTCGGATGATCCCATCGCAGCTTCGACGGCACCCGTGCCACATCCTCAATATTGTTCACGGCCACCAGTGGCGGGCACTGCGCAATCTGGGTCTCTGCGATCAGTGCATTTTTCTCACGCTCCAGCACCTCGGCCAGATTCATGACAGGTCCTCTCAGTGAATTGCACCTTGCGCGGCGTTATTGCGGATACTTGAATGCCTTGTCGGGATACGGCGGCGCAGCCGGCACCGGTCGCGGATCGTCGTGGATCTCCTGCTTGAGCAGTGTGATCGCCCGCTCCAGTTGTGCGTCCGATCCGGCGAACGTGACATGCGGCAGGTTGTCCACCACGATATCGGGGTCCACTCCATGCCCTTCAATCAGCCACTTGCCATCTGCCCCGTACACGCCCGTCTCAGCAGCGGAAGCGATACCGTTGTCCTCCTGCACATTGTCCTGGCTCAGCCAGATCTCTCCGCCCCATGTCCTGATACCGATCACTTGACCCATTTTGAAATGCTTAAAACCCTCAGCAAATGCCTCGCCATCTGAAGCCGTCTCCTGATCGCACAACACTACAATGTGCCCCCGGAATGCGCCTGGCATATTCCACTGGGGCTCACCCACGCGCGGCTGCCAGTAGAACCACGCCTGCCGCAGCAGCTTGGCCAGCAGCCATGAGTCGATGTTGCCGCCATGGTTATGTCTCACATCGATCACCAGGCCCTGCCGGTTGAAGACGGGATAATAATCACGCTCCCACTGATCAATATCGTTCGGCCCCATCGCTCGCAGATGCACATAGCCAATCTGCCCATCTGACTCCGACTCCACCTTCATCCTGCGTGAATACTCCCACTCCTTGTAGCGCAGATTCGTCTCATCGCTGGATTTGACCGGCGTCACCAACACTTGTCTTTCAGAGCCACTCCCAGTCGTACCATTCAAAGACTTCACGCCCAGCAGCACCGGCACCCCAGCCTTGCCCCGCAGCAGGGCACGCTCATCCGTCGCGCTCAGAGCACTCACGCCATCGATCGAGAGAATCACTTCCCCTTCCTGCACTCGCGAATCAGGACGCGCCAGAGGGGGCGCCTCATTCGGCAGATCGGGATCGTGCAGATACACATGATCCACCACGTACCCGCCCGCCTTTGCATCGCGGCGCAGTTGCGCCCCCAGCCCGGCAAGATCAACCTGGTCCGCAGGCTTCCTCGTATCGCCGCCATGCACAAAGGTATGCAGCGCCGAAAGCTCGCTGACCATCTGCGAAATCACATCGTTCAACTCATCACGATCCGCGACGCGATCCACCAGCGGCAGATATCGCTCCCGCATCGCCGTCCAGTCCACGCCATGCATGTGCCGGTCATAGAAGTAGTCCCGCTCCATGCGCCACGCATCGAGAAAGATGCCGCGAAACTCCTCGCGCGGGTCCGTCGAAAACGTCCATCGTGAAAAATTGATCGCCGCCTTAGCCATCGTCTTCGAGTCGCTCAGCGACCCCGCCTTCACATCCGAGTCGAAGATGTAAAACTCCTCGCCTTTCTGCACCAGCATCTTCTTGCGGTCGAGCGAAATCTCATACTTGCCCACCCCGCCCATCACCGTCTCCGGTTCATCACCCTTGTTCGCAATATCCAGGCACTGCAGGTTGGCCTTATCCTGCTCATTCTCGTTCGAATTCAGCCAGCACAGCCGCTTTTCCGTCGCCTGCAGTGAATCGTAATTACCCGGCGGCGCCGGAACCTCGTTCAGTCGCGAAGCCAGATCGGCAAAGTCGATCTTCACATCAGCAGGCTTCTTCTTGTCGTCAGCCTTCTCCGCGTCCTTCTTCTCCGGCTTCGCCGACTCGACCGGCTTCTTCTCCGCAGCAGCTTTCTTCGCTGCCTCTTCCTTCTTCTCCTCAACCTTCTCTTCTTCCTTCTTAGCCTCCGACTCCGGATGAAGCTCATCATTGGGCAGGAACGGCGACCTCAACCCCGTCGTCAGCGCCAGCTCATACACCTTCACCGCGCGGTCAAAATGCGGATCAGGCTGCCGCACTCCCCACGGAGACTGCACCGTAGTCTTCAGCATGCGGTCCGAGAGAAAGTAGAGCCACTTGCCATCCGTGCTCCACACCGGATTCCCGCTGTTGTATCGATCGGAAGTAATGGCCGAGATCGTTCCAGACTCAATGTTCAGTACCTTGATCTGCTGGAACTCGTTCTTCGCCGTCTCCCCGTATGCCAGCCACTTACTGTCAGGAGACCAGCTCAGATCGCCAAAATCTCCCTTCAACGACTGAGCAATCCGCTTCTGCGACTTGTTTTTGATGTCGTAAATCCACAGCTGCTGATCCCGGTCGCGATGCGCCAACCAGCGTCCATCCGGTGACGGCACGCCCTCAGAACGTTGCACCTTTGAGTCATTCGTCCATTGTTCCGCCTTGCCTACTCCGTTCGCCGGATACTTCCAGAACTCCGTCTCGCCACTCTCCGTCGAGAGCGCAATGATGCTTTTCCCATCCGGCGAGAAACGCGCCTCGCGATAGCGCACCGCCGAGTCGCCGGCCACCTTTACAGTACGGCCGTTTTTCGCCGCAGGCAGCGTAAAGACCTCGCCCCGCGCCGTGAACACCGCACTCGACCCGTCCGGCGCAATGTGAGCTCCCGTCAGATACTCGAGCGGCTTCTTGACCCAGTGGTCGCGCAGCTGGTCGTAATCTGAAGCCATCGCAATCGGAACGATCGCCTCGCTTCCTGTCTTCAGATCCATCAGCCACAGATCAGCGCCGCAGGCATACACAAGCTCGCCGTCCGAGAGCGATGCCGACTCCACGTCGAACTGCTTCTGGTGGCTCTCCTGCTTCAGGCCGTGACCATCGCTATCCACTGAATAGACATTCATCACGCCATCGCGGTCTGAAAGGAAATACAACCGCCCATTCCAGAGCATCGGATTATGCGATGTCCCGGCCCAGTCACCCGTCAGCGGCGCTGCTTCGTTCTTGCCGTCGAATCGCCAGATGTTCTCAGCCCAGCCGCCCTGATAGCGCTTCGTCGAACTCCACTGCTTGTCCCAGCGCGTGAAGTAGAGCGTGTGCCCATCTGCCGAATACACCCCTTCCGCCGCGCCCGCCAGCGGCACGACCTCACGCTGTCCCTGCATATCCAGCAGCACCAGCTTCGGGTCCGGCAGCGTCGAGTAGCGCTCCGTCCGGACCATCAGCCTTCCATCTGGAGTCCACCCCTCCGGCAGCGCATCTCCGTTCCACGTCCGCCGTTCCGGCACACCGCCAGTGACCGGCATCGTGTACACATCGGTCGGCCCCTCATACTGGGCGGCAAAGGCTACCGTCTTTCCGTCTGGCGAAATTTTCGCCATCGACTCTCTGCCCGCATTCGAAGTCAGCCTCTGCGCCAAGCCTCCATGCACACCCACCGACCACAGGTCGCCTTCGGAAGTAAAGACAATCACCTCTCCGTGAATCGCCGGGTCGCGATAATATCCCCGCTGATGCGACTGCGTCTGGGCGGCCAACAAACTGCCCGAAGCAGCAAGGCAAAGTGCGGCAACGATGGCAAGCTTCCGCGTAAAACCTACTGTAAGCATGGGCAGACTATAGCATTTTTCAGAGATCACTCGGCCACGCAAAGTATCCGAACCGCAGCCAAGCAATCCCGCATCCTAGTCTCTGTAACCGGCTCCCCAATACCCGACCCGAGGAGAATTTCTGATGCAACACGACGCTCAGCTGCGCAAGCAACTCGTAGATCTGCTTTCCAGTGGCGAAGCTCATGCCAGCTTTGAAAAAGCCATCGACAGCCTGCCCGTTGCCATGCGCGGCAAGACCCCTCGAGGCGCAGAACACTCCCCGTGGGAACTGCTCGAACACATCCGCATCGCTCAGTGGGACATTCTCGAATTCTCCCGAAGCGCAGGCCATCAGTCGCCCGGCTGGCCCGAGGGCTACTGGCCCAAAACCGCCGCTCCGCCCAGTGACATCGCCTGGGAGCAGAGCGTCAAGACCTACCGCCAGGACCTGACCTCAATGTGCGATTTGATTTCTGACCACAAGACTGATCTCTACGCCAAAATCCCGCACGGCGACAGCCAGACCATCCTCCGCGAAGCCCTGCTTCTCGCCGACCATACCGCCTATCACGTCGGTCAGCTTGTCCTCGTACGCCGCCTGCTCGACTCATGGAAGTAGTAAAGTTCACCCGAAATTCAAGCGCGCGGCGGCCGCTCCGGATTCCAGAACGGCTCTGCAGCCGCGATAAACTCCACCGGAACCTCTGAAACAAATCCCTTCAGCCACTCCGCGCACAAGATCATGCCGCCCTGTTCTGACAGCACGTGTCCCACCACAATCAGCGCCTTGCGCTCGCCCCTGCGAATCGTGTCCTGGCAATACTCCACCAGCTCCCACTCCCGCGTCTCGCCGCAAATCAGTACATCCAGATCAGGGCTTGCGAACATCTTGATTCCGCCCTCGCGGCTGATGTAGCCCCAGCTCGTCTCCACCCGCCTCACCGGCAGCTCCGGATCGCCCATCACACGCATTGTCTGCGCGCCAAGCTTCTCCTGCATCCGCCGCGCAAATTCCTTCAACGGAACCCCGTCAAAGGTCAGCTTCTTCGGATTCGCGGCATCATTCATATTCTTCTGCCAGCCAAGCTGATTCACCATGCCCAGCGCAATGCCATCGACGGGCTTGCGGAAGTGCCAGTGATCGTGAAAGTGAAAGAGGCAGACGTCATGCGCCTTGCAATAGTCCAGCTTGTACTTGAGCGTCGCGTCATCCTTGATGTCGTCCGTCTGATCCTGGTGCAGATAAAACGGCGTCTCATGCGTCACAATCATGTTCCTGCCTGCGGCCACCGCCCGCTCCACCACATCGAGCGTCGCCATCATCGTCGTGGCAATGCCCTTCACCTGCGTCTCAGGTGTGCCCGTCAGCAGGTTGTCGACGGTCTTTGGAAACCACGGCACGCCGACGTTCTTCTTGATGCGGTCGATGACCTCGCCTGCACTCAACGCCGAGCCCACCTTTCCCGACAGCGACTGTCCCTGCGCTGGAGTGGGAGCGCCGACCATCGCCAGCCCCGCCGCAAACGTGCCTCCCGCCACTGCAAACTCGCGCCGCGTCATCGATCCGCTCATTGTTTCCTCCTTGTAAATCGCTTTTCTTCTTCGCTTCGCTTTCGAGACGAAGGGTACACCATCGCGCATTCAGGGCGAAAGGGCGAAGCTGCGGCTGCAGTCAGCGAATGTCGCGGTAGGGAATTAGAAACGTTTCGAAGTACCAGGCTGCCAGGAAGAGGAGTCCCATGCCAAGGGTGCTGTAGTAGAAGACGCGAACGGGAAACGTGCTCCAGAAGGCGCGGCCGCGTGAGATAGGGACAACACGAGCCCGGCGTGACGGCAGAAAAACCAATCCGCCGAGCAACGCCATCGCCGCCGCCATCAGGAGCGGACTAAGTGCATCTTCAAGATGCTGAAGCGCGCTGGCATCCGGCTCAAGAAAGGCAGCATGAAAAAGCGCAAGCAGGGCGAGAATGCAGCCAAGTAATGTAACCGGTCTGGCCAGTTCTAACAGCATGCCGCGGTTCACTTCAGGTGCCAGTGTAAAAGCCGCCTCGCAACCAGGCAAACGAAAGATAAGTGTTTCTCGTCTGGATAAAATAGCGATATTGCGGCAAAGCTCCGGGAATTGAAGCCGAGGTTCGTGTCCCTCGCCTCCATGATGATTCCAGTAGAGGTGTTAGCGAATTTGGCTGCTCGGACAGCATGATTGCATTGCCCGCCACTGAAGAAGCAATTCCCTATAATCCGGGAAACGGGCAGTGGTCTGTGCATGATAATTCCGCTTGGTCTTGCTAAAAGCGAATAAAAGGCGAATAATAATTCCAGCCGTAATTCCCGCAATTCAAGGCGGTGAAGGATGTCTCTGCTTGCCAAAACCCGAAATCGTTATCGGACGCCCAGCCAGCTTGGGCTCTTTCTCTCTGAGTCACTGCAACGCAATACCCAGGCGCTCACTGACTCGCGTCCTAGTCCACTCTGCAGCCGCCAGCGAAGCGCAGCCGAGATCGCGGCGCATAATCGGCTCTGCATCCTACAGCCCTTCGTCATCAAGTACCACCGCACCAAGAAGCCACACCTCGACTTCCGGCTTGGCCAGCTGGAACGCATGCTGAGCTGGGCCATCTACGGCAGCCCCAGTTACTGCCCGTGGCAGATCTGCAAGGCCGTCGAGGTCGAGGACCACCTTACGCGCCATAGACACTTCGAAGGGGTGCATATGGAAGGTAAGCGCGGGGCCGGTCCGACCATCGTTATCGACCGCGGTACCTGGGCTCCTCTGCCGGAATATCAGGACATAGAGGCCGCTCTTTACAATGGCCGCCTCAGGTTCTCGCTCGTCGGCGATCATATGCATGGCATCTGGGCGCTGATCCGGCAGCATGATCCCATCGGCGACCGCAACCCTGTCTGGCACCTCACCAAGGAGTCCGACGCCTTCGCTATCGCCGGCAATAACAATGGCCGGGCCTTTCCGGAGAACCCGCGCAGCGTCTTCTCCGGCCTTACTATTTCGGAGATGGAGCGCCTTTGGCATGAAGGGAAACGCCACTTCGTCTCAAGCGAACCGCTTTTGAATTTCGAAAGTCCGTAAAATCGGAAGAGCAATGGGCTTCACGGAACAATTCGACGTTGCCGTAGTTGGCGCCAGCCCTTGGCCGGTTAAGCCGCCACGGTCGCGTGCATATTCCTGCCTTGCACAGAATTAGCATCGAAAAGCGTAGGATAAAGAGAAACAGCATTTGCCTTTCTTTCTGTCATTCCGAAGCGAACCTGCTGTTGCTCTAAACACCGCTAAAAGTGCACAAAAGTGTCGCAAAAACGCATAAAAAACACGCTCAAGCCAATGATTTTAAATGGGATAAGTGGAAATGCACCCACCCCCACCCCCCTCCCCGGGGTTGCGTTCTTCTTTTATTCGCCTTAATAAACCTTCGTCGTCATGTCATTCCTCAGCGCCGATATCAATAACTCCGTAAAATAGAAGCAATGAGCTTCACGGAACAGTTTGATGTCGCCGTAGTCGGCGCGGGTCACGCGGGCTGCGAAGCGGCCATGGCCGGCGCGCGCATGGGCCTCAAGACGGCGATCATCACCATGAACCTTGATCTGATCGCGCAGATGTCCTGTAATCCCGCCATTGGCGGCATCGCCAAGGGCCATCTCGTGCGCGAAGTCGACGCTCTCGGCGGCGTCATGGGCGAGGTAGCCGACGCTGTCGGCATCCAGTTCCGCCTGCTCAATACCTCCCGCGGCCCAGCCGTCTGGAGTCCCCGCGCCCAGTGCGACAAGCAGCTCTACCGCATCAAGATGCGCGAAGTCCTCGAGAACCAGCCCAACCTTCACATCAAGCAGGCCGAGGCGGTAGACCTGGTCATTGAAGACGTGGAAGGCACTCGTCGCATCCTCGGCCTCAAGCTCCGCGACGGCCGCCAGCTTCTGGCCGGCGCCACGATCATCACGACTGGTACGTTCCTAAACGGCCTCATCCACTGCGGCGAAGAGCGCTATCCTGCCGGCCGCAGCGGCGAGCCCGCCTCAGTCCTGCTCGGCGAAGCGCTGCGCCGTCTCGGCTTGCGCACCACTCGGCTCAAGACCGGAACTCCGCCCCGCCTGGACGGTCGCACCATCCGCTGGGAAGCGTTCGAAGAGCAGCCGGGCGATGCCGATCCGACGCCCTTCAGCTTCCGAACGAAGAAGATCGTTCAGCCACAGGTAAGCTGCCACATCGCCTACACAACACCAGAAACCTTGCAGATCATCCGCGACAACGTCGGCCGCTCAGCGATGTACTCGGGGCAGATCGAAGGCATCGGCCCGCGCTACTGCCCGTCGATCGAAGACAAGATAGTCAAGTTCCCCGAGAAGACGCAGCACCAGTTCTTCCTCGAACCTGAAGGGCTGAACACGCACGAGGTCTACGTCAACGGCATGTCCACGTCGCTGCCGATGGAGGTGCAGTTCCAGATCGTGCGCTCCATTCCCGGCCTGGAAAACGCCGAGATGCTGCGACCCGGCTACGCCATCGAATACGACTCAGTCGACGCCACCGAGCTTGACCGCTCTCTCAAGGTCAAATCCATGGAAGGCCTCTACCTCGCTGGCCAGATCAACGGGACGAGCGGATATGAAGAAGCAGCCTGCCAGGGCCTGATGGCCGGCATCAACGCTGCACTCAAGCTCACGGGCGAGCCGTCATTCACCCTCGACCGTACCGAGGGCTACACCGGCATCCTCATCGACGATCTCATCTCCAAGGGCACAAACGAGCCCTACCGGATGTTCACTTCACGTGCCGAGTTTCGCCTGCACCTGCGAATTGACAACGCAGACCGCCGCTTGACGCCTTACGGCCGCAAGCTCGGCCTCATCGACGATGCAACCTGGGCCGAATACGAACAGAAGCAGGCCCGTATGGCCGCTCTCGCTGTGCTGCTGACGACAAAGAAGATCGACGCTGCAGTTCTCGCCATCGCCGTGCCCTCGATTGAACCCGCCTCAGTGCAAGGCAGTACCTGGGCACAGCTGCTCAAGCGGCCCGAGGTCGAGATCGCACCAGTTCTTCGCGCTCTTGTGTCTGAACTGAGTCGCGATCCGCTGCTTGCTTCCTTCGTAATAGAACCCAGCTTGGATCGCCTCTCAGCGATTCCTCGCAATGAGGCCCGCGCTGTCGAAACCGAGATCAAGTTTGCCGGCTACCTTGACCAGCAGAAGAAGGCTATCCAGAAGCTCAAGGAAGCAGAAGGCGTCCGCATCCCAGACTGGCTCAACTACACCACCATCAGCGGCCTTTCGCGCGAGATGCAGGAGAAGCTGGGCCGGGTCCGTCCTCAGACGATTGGACAGGCCAGCCGGATTCCTGGCGTAACTCCAGCGGCTCTCGGCCTCGTCCATGTTTCGATCCGTATTCAGGGCAAAGACCGCGGCGAAAAGCCAGCCGAAGTCAGCGTAGCCTAAGCGCCTCTTCCCCCAGACAGATTTTCTGCGTGTACTCGCACGCCCCGCGATACATTCGGGTATGCGCACTCCATACCTGTATGCATGCATCGCGATTGTGGCCGTCGTCTCGGCCACTGCCGCATGGCCTCAAGCCAGCCCGGCAACTGTGAAGGTTCGCGCACGTCAGCTTGGTGTGCCTTTTGACGGACAGCCCGGGCCGCTCGACGCGATCACCGATGTGGCCGGCGTCGAGGTTGGCTCTACTACGCTTATCTCTGGCAACGGACCGCTGAAGGTGGGCGAGGGACCTGTCCGCACTGGCGTCACCGTGGTTCTGCCGCGAGGCAAGCTGGACAAGGATCCTGTCTATGCGGGCTGGTTCAGTCTCAACGGCAATGGCGAGATGACTGGCACTACTTGGATCGAGGAAGCAGGTCTGCTCGCCGGCCCTGTTGGCATCACCAACACGCATTCAGTTGGCACTGTGCGCGACACGATGATTGCGTGGGGCCTGAAGCATGGTGTGGTTGGCGACGATTGGTCGCTGCCAGTGGTTGCGGAAACCTTCGATGGATTTCTCAACGACATCAACGGTTTTCATGTGAAGCCGGAGCATGTTGTCTCGGCTCTGGACGGTGCACATGGCGGCGCGATTCCGGAAGGCAATATCGGCGGTGGAACAGGGATGGTCTGCTACGGCTTCAAGGGTGGCACCGGGACTGCTTCGCGCGTGATCAGCAAAGAGATGGGCGGATACACGGTTGGCGTGCTGGTGCAGTGCAATTGCGGTCGACGGCCTCAGCTCACTATCGCGGGAGTGCCTGTCGGCAAGGAGATTCCTGACGCCGCGCCTTACGCTCAGCTCACTTCGCCGCCGGGGAATGAACAGGCAGGCGATGTTGGATCCATCATCATCGTCGTCGCTACAGATGCTCCGCTGCTGCCGCACCAGCTCAAGCGGCTTGCACGCCGAGCCTCTCTCGGACTGGCACGGACTGGATCAACCTCAGGCAATGGATCGGGAGATATTTTTATCGCGTTCTCGACGGCCAATCCGGGCGCTGACAAATCGCCTGGTCCAAACTCTGTGTTGACTGTTTCCAACAGCCGCGTC
>Ga0206935_10011_pt1 | contig 68207 bp, 27 predicted proteins | sample Alteio_BWOrgHeat_13_FD_152924 | JGI IMG/M metagenome (GOLD analysis project Ga0206935, IMG submission 152924) | Enriched cells from forest soil in Barre Woods Harvard Forest LTER site, Petersham, Massachusetts, United States -... | ecosystem: Environmental > Terrestrial > Soil > Temperate forest >...
TCTCTTCAGTTGCATCTATATTTCTATCAGCAACAAATACATTGCCCGCAGCATCTACCGCGACACCGTAGGGATCGACAATGCCGGTACCTAAAACTACCGGGCTGCCGCCGCCGGCAGGTATCTTTTTTACTGCCCCGTTGCCGGAATCAGCCACGTAAACATTGCCAGCGGCGTCTACTGCTACGCCGTTAGGTATTTTAAACCCTGAGCCGATTGCAAATGTGGCGCCACCGCCCGCCGGTATCTCTTTTATGGCATTGTTGTTAAAATCAGCCACATAAACATTGCCCAGGGCATCCACTGCTACCCCGGTTGGCCCATTGAACCCGGAACCTATGGCTACAGGCGTGCCGTTGACAGCGGGTATCTTATAAACAGCATTCGCGTAGTAAGCGGCCACATAAACATTGTCATTTGCGTCTACGGCGACTCCATTGAGGGGGCCGAGTGCCGAGCCAAGCTGTACCGGGGCTCCGTTGCCGGCTGGGATTTTAATCACATAACCGCTGGATTGCTGGACAATGAAAAGATTACCTGCGGCATCAACCGCTACATCATAAGGATTTACAAATCCGGATCCGATAGTGACCGTGCTGCGGCTATAGGAAGGAGCGGCTATCCCGCTGCCCGTTGGCGCAAGGGCCGTGATAGCCGAAAGTGCCGTATAAACATGCGGGCTACTGTAAGACAGGGTAGGTACCGACGGAAGATTAACCTGGATACTCAATGTGGCCGAGCTGCTGTCCGAGCTGCTATAAGCTGTAACAGTGTACGTTCTTGCCAGGCTTCCTACGGTTGGCGTCCCGCTGATTACGCCCGTGCTTTCGTTAAAATTTAAGCCTGCGGGTAAGGCCGGGCTTATATAATATCCGCCCGAAGGAATAATTTTATCAATGGACGTGGTGCTTGCATCCGCAACATAAACTTTGCCGGCGCCGTCCACCGCGATGCCCATCGGGCTACTGAAGGCATCACTTACCAGCACGGGTGTGCCGCCGCCTGCCGGGACCTGGTATAAAGCGTTAGCGCCGTGATTGCTGGCATAAACATTGCCGGCGGCATCAACCGCTACACCGGTCGGGTCAGTGAACGCTGCGAGTTGAATTCGTTGGCCCCCGTTTACAGGGATTTCAAATATTGCGTTTTCGCCCGAATCCGCTACATATACATTGCCTGCGGCATCAACCGCTACGGCGGTTGGGGAATTAAAGCCAAAGCTTAAAAAAACCGGCGTGCCGCCCGCTGCCGGTATCATCTTTACCCCGCCATTGCCCGTAGCGGCTATATACACATTGCCTGCGCCATCAACGGCCAGGCCACCCGGACTAACAAGCCCTGTTGCTATCGTTACCATCGCGCCGCCGCCAACCGGTATCTTGTATATGTTGCCGCTGGTGTAAGAGGACGCGTATACATTGCCTGCGGCATCAACGGCCACGCCGCGAGCGTTGCTCACTGTGCCGCCTATAGTCACCGGGACACCGCCAAGAGGGATTTTTTTTATCGCATTATTATTCGCGTCAGCAACATAAACATTCCCGGCTATGTCAACTGCTACGGCATCAGGACTATTAAACCCGAAACCTAATGTAACCGGGGCATTGTTATAATTTGGCGCAGCAACTCCGCTGCTTACGGGCGCAAGCGAAGCAATTGCCGTCCCGGCGGTATAAGTTTGCGGGCCGGTGTAACTTACAGCCGGCGGGCCAACTATATTCAGCGTCCCTGCTACATAACCAATTATATAATTTGGATCAATCGCGCCGCTTGCTGTTATTGGATAACTTCCTAACGGCGAGGACGAGGTGGCGGGGGTACTAACCGAAGCTGCCGTTGTTAAGCTGGCAGCATTATCGCCGTTCACAAAACCACTATAGGTAGCTGTTAATATGGGGATAGCCTGGCTATGCTTAATTGTCTGATTGTCTACTGTGACTGTTAGCGGGGCCTTACCGATTGTAAGTGTGCCTGCTACATATTTAAGGGCATAATTTGGATCTGCTGCCCCGCTTGCTGTTATGGGATATGCCCCTGCAGGCGAGGATGATGCACCCGTTGCAGATACGGCAGGAGCAGTGGTGAGGCTGGCGGCATTATCTCCGTTCACAAAACCGGTATATGTCACTGTCAGTGGGGGGATAGTTTGCCCGTAAACGGTACTTTGGTTGTTCGCTGAGATAGTTAACACCGGAAGCGCAGGGTTTATTTTAAGGGTCCCTGCTACATAACCGATGATATAATTTGGATCAATCGCGCTGTTTGCTTTTATCGGATAACTTCCCACCGGCGAGGACGAGGTAGCAGTGGTACTAACCGAAGCTGCCGTTGTTAAGCTGGCAGTATTATCCCCGTTTACAAAACCATTATAGGTAGCTGTTAATATGGGGATAGCCTGGCCCAGGTTAATGGCCTGATTGTCTGCTGTGACCGTTAGCGGGACCTTGCTTACGGAAAGTGTTCCCGCTACGTAGCTAATGTTATAATTCGGGCCAACCGCACCGCTTGCTGTTATTGGATACGTCCCGGCAGGCGAGGATGACGTGCCAGAGGAACCTATATCGGGAGCGTTGGTAAGGCTGGCCGCATTATCGCCGTTTGTAAAACCACTATAGCTTATCGTTAATGATGGAAGCGCCTGGCCGTAGCTGGTGGTTTGGTTATTAGCTGTGATAGTGAGCGCCGCTTTTGCCACAGTGCCCGACATCGTTGCTTCAGATACGCTGGCTGCTCCCTGGCTGCTCAAGTTAACATTGCCGGAATAGGCCCCTGCGGGATTGGCTGCCGCAAGCCTCACATAAACTTTTGTTGATACAATGGTTCCTGCCGCGCCCACTGTAAGTGTACCGCTAAACGCGGTGTTGTTCGTACTTACTTCAAATCCGGCGGGGGCAGTTACCGATATTCCGGCGGTCATATTAGCGCCAGATATACTGACGCTGGTTGACGCTGACGCCGAACCGTAAGTGGAGCTTAAGCCTGATAAAATTCCGGTAGCAGATATCGTCGGGCCGGCTATGGGCCTGGCAATCGTGGAAAGGCTGATGCTGAAAAAAAATAAGACCGCGAGCAAAGGAAAAAATATTTTTTTAATGATTTTCCCTGCAGGAACGAAGCTGCTAATCGAAGGTGAGAGGTTTTTCATATGAATAGATTTACGCAAAACCGGGCCGAACATACGGCGAACCGGAATAATTATATTTTCAGGATGTCATGTACGGTTTTTTATTCTACCCTGCCCGGGTAAAGCTAAACAACTCCGCGGCAACGGGCAATCGCATCGGTATGTGATTTATTATAGTTTATGCGGTTTGCATTTCTTCACCAACAAACCACGATTTGCGGTTTATGATAACCATCATGTCCATTTTCGACGCCGCAGAACTGCCCGCTGAAAAATGGCTCAAGCGTTCACGAAAAGCCTCAAAAACGTGACGATTTGGAAAATGTTTAAAATTAACCAGCTAAAAACCAACACGTTGTTAAGTTCGCGGTACGGCACTGTGTACAAAACGTGAGCATTTCACGCCGCTGCTGGCCGGGATCTGCACAATCATCGTATTGACGCCTGGTTCCTGATTCCCGGCTCTTAATTCCCCCTAAACCAGCTTATCATTCAATGCCCTCACGATAGCTTCGGACCTTGAATGAACTTCAAGCTTTTCGTATACACTCCTGATGTAAGAACGTACGGTGTCAACCGAAATAAAATGTTTTTGTGCGATCATTTTGTAGGTGAGCCCGTTAACCAGGCCATTGAGCACCTCGGCTTCCCTTGAGCTTAGGTAGACCTTTTCTTTTTTGTCGCTCTGCTGGCTCCTGATGTTTTTAAAGATTACTCTTGCGATGGAAGGTGTCAGCGGCGAGCCGCCTTTATTAACAACCCGGATGTTCTCGAGAATATTTTCAGGTATCGCGCTTTTTATCAGGTAACCCGAAGCACCGGCGCAGATGGCATCCATAATTTTTTCTTCCTGCTCCACAACGGTAAGCATCAGAATATTAACAAAAGGGTACTTTTCCTTTATGCGCCGGGTGTAGGAAATGCCGTTCTCGCCCGGGAGATCTATATCCATCAGGACAACATCGGGCATATTTTGGTCGCTAAAGTCAATTTGCGGCAAAGCGCTTTCATAGTCGCCCACGCAAACCAGGTCATCCGATATCGAAACCAGGCTACGAAGCGCCAGCCTCAAATTCGGATTATCTTCAACTATCATAACTCTGATCGGCATATCAAACGAATGTAGCGCATTTATTATTTATGCGGGTATCGCATATCTATGTGATTTCGCAAAAAACATTGATGCAGGTACCGCCGCCCGGCGCCGTTACTATTTTTAGCTGGCCTTTAATTTCCGCAGCCCTTTTTTGCATATTCCCAAGGCCATTCCCCTTTTTGATATTATCAAATTCAAACCCGCAGCCGTTGTCCGCAATTCGCAAGGTGAGCGCCTTTTTTTGTTTTAGTTCGAATTGAACGACGATATCCTTTGCACAAGCATATTTGACTGCGTTATTCAATGATTCTTTAAAAATCAAGAACAGGTTTTTACGGGTCGGCATATCAAGCTTTATATCATGGAGGTTTTTATCCATAACAAACTTCAGTGGTATTTCCTTAGCCTCAGCTATCGGGTACCCAAACTCCTCCATGCGCTGCATCAGCTTGAAAAGACTGTCGTTTTCAGGCTTGATGATCCATACCATATCGTTCATGGAATGGATCATGGCCCGGGCGCGGGTGCCGATGTCGCCCACCATGTTTTTCGTAGTCGTCAGGTCGGTTTCCGCTTTTTGGATGGCCACCTCGCTAAATATTGAAATACTGCTCAGCGTGCTGCCGAGGTCGTCATGAAAATCGGCGGCAATGTTGGCCCTTATCGTCTCAATAGCCTGCAGGTGTTCTATTTTATAACGATATAAACGGTATAAAGCAAAAGCGATAAATGCAACCACTAAAACCCTGAACCACCAGGTTGCCCAGTAAGGCGGCTCTATTATAAAACCGAACGAGGTGACATGATCATTCCACAGCCCGTTTTTATTACCGCATTGAACATAAAAAGTATACGCCCCCGGAGGCAGTTGGGTGTAATTTGCGCCGCGCTGGTCATCGGCGCGCTGCCAGCCCTGGTCAATCCCCTTCAGGCGGTAACGGAACTGGATATCATCGGGATAATTGTACAGAAACGATGTGAATGAAAAATTAAGGGTATTTTCATCGTGGCTGAACGTTACCGGCGGGTTCTTTTGACTGCTGCCGGGAAGGGTTTGATTATTAACGTTTATCCGCTCGATCACAGGGTCGGACGGGGCCTGGTTGGTCTTTTTCTCCGGCGAAAAATAGGCAAAGCCATTCCGGAACCCATAGACAATATATTTGCCAATTAATGCAAACGGCGAACTCGGGTAAATGTCGTTGGCCGTATAGTTGAGTTCTGCCTGCTGTGATTTGTGTGTTACCAGGTCATAGGTGAAAATGCCGACATCCGAGCCGATCCAAACGGTGTTTTTCAACCCGATTACGCTACCACAGCCGGGCTTGTAAACGTTTCCGAGCGAATGAATAATACTGAAGTCCTTTGTTTTGATATTGAACAGCGAGATCCCTTCGCCGGCGGCGCAAACCAGCTGATCATTTGATGCTTTTGAAATATCAAACAAAAAATAGTCGCCCAGGCTCCCTTTACCCCGGTAAACGGTTGTACTTTTTTTGGCCGGCTGGTATTCGAACACGCCGTCGCGCGAAGCGATCCAAAGTGTTCCCTTTTCAAAAAACCCATCGATCAGGATATATTTTAAAGGATCGCTGCCGCCATGCGGCTGACTTATTAGGGCAGCGGAACTTATTTTGCGGCTGAACAGGTCATATTTAAAAAGGCCGTGATTTGTGGTTATATAACAGGTACTGTCGCCGGTCATAATTATCCTGCGGATATTACATATCAGTGCGAGCGAATCCGCAAGGGGCAGCTTAAACCGGTCGCCGGGACCGGTAACGGGGCTCCATTCAATCAGTTCTTTTTGTGTGGCCAGCAACCACCTGTTCTTCGATACCTGGGCGAAATCATATAAGCGCCTGGCGAAGGGCACGTCGTTGTACATTTTTTCAACCTGCTTAGTCTGCCAGTTCACGCAAATCATACCCTGGTTGTACGAGCAAAGCCAAATTTTCGTGCTGTCGTATTTATCTGCCGCAATTTTGTTTATCCCAAGCTGGTAGGCATCGCTTTTATCCAGAAACCGGATTTTAAATCGCTGATCGGCGAGGTCGAGCATACTCATTCCGATATCGCAGCTGAGCCACAGCCGGCCCTTTGAGTCGTTAAAGAAAGCTGAAATGCCATTGCTGGGTATGCTGTAAGGGTTGTTATCGTCATGCAGGTAATTGAACTCAATTTTTTGCTTTTCGGTGTTATATATCTGGATGCCACGCCCTTCCGAGGCCATAAGCAGGTACTTTTGCTGCTTATCCGCCGCAAGCAATGCCATGTCGTTTATCCCAACATCCCTTGTTTCGGGACACAGGGCTATAACTTTGTCGTTATTGTCCAGCATGAATAAGCCATTATTCGTGCCCAAAAAAAACTTGCCGTTAACCTTATGTATACAAAAAACTTTCAGCAGCGATTGGTTGTATACCAGCGTTTGCGAGGTCCAGGTATCTCTTTTGGTGTTGTAGAAATATACTTTTTCACGGCTCGAAACGAATAGTGTGCTGTCGTTAATAAAAATAGTGCAAAGCGGATCATACACATGGGTGAGCGACGTAAACGTGGTTTTCTCTGTCCTGACGTCGAACTTTGCCAAACCGAGTTCGCATATGAACCAAAGATAATTACCCTGGGGGCAAAATGACTCGGCATTTCGGAAGTTATGTTTCGGGTCGTTCTTAACGTAAACAAACTTACCGCCGGCTTCATCATAGCGGCATAAACCATAGCAGCTTATCCAAACGTTGCCATTGCCGTCGCAAACAACCCCGGGGTAGTTCCCTCTAAGCCCTGCGTTTGAATGGGTATCATGCGTAAAGTAGTTGGTGTGGTTGCCGTCAAACCGCGCCAGGCTTGTACCCGACGCCCACACATAGCCCTTTTTGTCGACAGCAAGTTCAGCAACCGGCGCACTGGTAAAGTGATTCTGGCTATTAAAATTATCGAAACGCCAGTCGGGGTCGGGCACAAATGATTGCCCGAACAATCCGCAGGGAATAAATATCAATAAACAAAGCAGGAATTTACCAACCGGTTTTGTGCAGCTGAAGATACTTTGATAACAGGGCTTTTTAAAGGGCATGATATACTCATTCAAAAATCATCTTAATTTATAAATGATTGAGTATAAATACCAAACTTTTTTATCGGGGATTAGAGATTAGTGATCAGAGGTTAGAGATTAGCAGTAAAAAACTAATCTCTAATCTCTATCCTCTAATTAACTGACATCAATACTTCAGCACCAAAAACCCGGTTTTATGCTTGAGGATGCCGCTTACCGTATAATCCAATTGATAAAAATAAGTCCCCGGCAATTGCATCTGCCCATTTTTGTTGGAGTGCCCGTCGAATACTTTTGAGCTGTTGTCATAACCCCGGGTTTCGTAGATCAATTGCCCGTTCCGGTTCATGATCATCAGTTTATTATCCGGGTATCGGCTGATGTTGTCGATCTGGAGGAAATCGTCGATGCCATCCCCGTTGGGTGATACACCCTGGTGTACCTGTATGCCATCTTTTGCTATCCCGATAGCTACCTGGAGCAACGTTTCCGTTGTCCCGATAGCTATCGGGATGGTTACGCTGATGGCGGGGACATAGCTATCGGCGCCGCTTGCTGCCCTGGTTACCGTCAGAATGTAGGCTTTAGTCGTGGTGCCGTTTTGCGCGGTTACTAACGTGGTGATAGTATTGGGGCCAGGGGCCAATGCAATTGGCCCGAACACGGTTCCTGATGTAACGGTTGTTCCGTTCACCTTTATAGTGGCATTGGCATCGCTGCTGACGGGTGTTAATTTCATCGATGCCGTGGCATTGGCCGTGCTTATGGCATAGCTGGTGGTGGCGGCGCTAAAGGCCGGCGTTAACCCGCCGATACTGGGCCCGAGTTTCGACAGGGTGGCAACGGTTGAGGGCGCCCGGTTAACGGTTACCGTATAGGTTTTGGTGGTGGCGCCATCCTGTGCCGTTACTATAGTGCTGATCACTGTCTGACCGCCTTCAGTCAGCGCGATCGGGGCGGTGACCGTACCTGATGTTACGGTCGTGCCGTTTACTTTTATCGTTGCATTGGCATCGCTGCTTACAGGCGTTAAGGTCATCGATGCGGTGGCATTGCTTACACTTAAGGTGTAGCTGGTGGCGCCGCCTGAAAAAGATGGGTTTAACCCGCTTACGCTTGGTCCCATTTTGGACAGGTTGTCATTAGTTGACGGCGCACGGGTTACTTTTAAGGTGTAGGTTTTGGTAGTGGTGCCGTTTTGCGCAGTCACTACCGTAGTGATCGTCGTTTGGGCACCTTCGGCCAATGCTATTGGTGCAGTCGTTGTTCCCGATGTTACCGTCGTTCCGTTTACCTTGATTGTTGAGTTGGCACTGCTGCTAACCGGTTTAAGTGTTATCGTCGCCGTGGCATTGCCTGCATTTAAGGTATAGCTGATGGTTGCCGGCGAAAATGCCGGCGTTAATCCGCTGGCACTTTGCCCCAGGGTAGACAGGTTGGCGTTTACCGGCGCCGCCCGTGTAACCATTACCGTATAAGTTTTGGTGATCGTCCCATCCTGCGAAGTAACAACGGTGGTAATAGTATTTAGGCCGGCGGCCAATGCTATCGGCCCGGATGCAGTGCCGGATGTCACCGCCATCCCGTTTATTTTCACCGTTGCCGTCGACGAGGCTGCATAGGGTGTAAGGGTTATCGAACTTACCGAGTTGGCCACGCTCCCGGTATAACTGGTCGTTGTTGTCGCAAAAGCTGGCAACAAGCTGCCTGTGCTTGTTTTCAGGTTGGACAGGCTTGCGTTGGTCGATGCTGTCGATACGACCAGGGTATAGGTCCTGGTAGTCATCCCGTCCCGGGATATTACTAAAACAGTAATGGTGTTGGGCCCTGCCACTAAAGGCAGGTTTTGTGATGCCGTACCGGTAGCTACAGTGCTGCCGTTAACGACGACAGTCGCCAAAGGGTCTGTAGCTGTTGGCGTTACCGTTATGGATGCTGTGCCATTAGCCACATTAACCGTATAAGTGGTGGCGCCGCTTGCAAAAACCGGGCTTATGGCGCCGGTGCTTACGGCCAGCGCTGAAAGATATGTATTAGCCGTTACCCCCAGGTTAACCGTGGTGGAGTTGCCGCCGTATTGGTTATAGGCCGTAACGGTATAGGTAGTTGCAGGGCTTGCTACTGTCGGCGTACCACTGAGAATACCTGTTGTATTATTAAAACTTAAACCCTGTGGTAAAAATGGCCCTATATAATAGCCTCCGATGGGTTTGATCTGTTTTACAGCGCTGTTGCCAAAATCCGCCACATATACATTGCCGGCGCCATCCGCCGCCACTCCGTACGGAGTGCTGAAGCCTGTTCCCCCTATAACAACCGCGGCGCTGTTGCCCGCCGGTATCATTTTCACCTCGTTATTGCCATAATCGCCCGCAAATACATTGCCCGATGCATCAACAGCCACACCCGCCGGGCCGTTGAAACCCGAACCTATGCTTTGCGGCGTATTGCTCCCCGCAGGGATGTTATATACCGCATTGTTGCCATAAGCGGCCACATACACATTACCCTGGGCATCTACCGCTACGCCGATGGGGTGAGTAAAGCCCGAGCCTATGGCTTGAGGCGTATTGGCTCCCGCAGGGATCTTCTTTACCGCATTGTTGCCATAATCGGCAACATACACATCGCCTGCCGCGTCTACGGCTACCCCTGTTGGATTAAGAAATCCCGCCCCTATCGTTACCGGGGTGCCGGCGCCGCCAGGGATTTTATATACCGCGCTGGCGCCATAGTCGGCTACATATACGTCACCCGCCGCATCAACGGCTACCCCATAAGGAGCGGTAAAGCCCGAGCCTAAGGTGACTATGGCCCCGCCCCCGACGGCGATCTTCTTTACCAGTTTATTGTTGTAATCTGCCACGTATACATTACCCGCGGCATCCACCGCTACCCCTGTCGGGTGGTTAAATCCTGTGCCAAGTGTTGCCGGGCTGTTGCTGTAGCCGGGCAGCGCTACCCCGCTGCTTGTTGGCGAAAGCGGGGTTATGGCAATATTCTGGGTATAGGTTTGCGGGCTGCTGTAACTGATGGTGGGCGGTGTATCAGTTACCGTAATGTTTACGGTAGTGGAGTTGCCGCCATATTGGTTATAGGCCGTAACTGTATAGGCAGTCGCGGGGCTGGCCGCTACCGGTGTGCCGCTGATGGCGCCGGTGGTATTGTTAAAGTTTAACCCTAAGGGCAGCGCCGGGTTGATATAATAGCCGCCGGTTGGCTGTATCTTGTACACGGCATTATTGCCAGAGTCGACCACATAGACATTGTTGGCATTGTCAACCGCCACGCTCGTTGGATCGCTAAATCCGGCGCCTACCGCCAGGATCGCGCCGCCGTTTACAGGTATCTCTTCCACGAGGCTGACATAATCGGCCACAAATACATTCCCCGAACCGTCTACCGCCACCCCATACGGATGGTTGAAGCCTGAGCCCAAAGCGACCGGGGCACCATTGCCTGCCGGGATCTCCTGTATCGTACTGTAAGACTCAGCGGCCACATAGACATTCCCGTAGGCGTCCACTGCCACTCCCAATGGGGTAAAGCCAGAACCCAAAGTTATCACCGTACCACCGCCCACCGGTATCTCTTCTATTCCAGTGTTGTAGCCCTGGTCAGCCACATATACATTGCCTTTGGTGTCTACCGCTACGCCTAAGGGTTGTTTGAAAGTAAAGCTGGCGCCTAATACAACAGGTGTGCTGTACGTGCCACTAACCAAAGGTATTTTCTTTACCAGGTGATTGCCGAAGTCAGTCACGTATACATTGCCCAGGGCATCTACTGCAACCCCCGCGGGGGATGATAAGCCGGCACCGATAACAATGGGCGTGCCTGTACCGCCCGGGATCTCTTTTACCTCGTTATTTTTCGAGTCGGTGACAAATACATCCCCTTTCGAGTCCACCGCTACCCCGTAAGGTTCGTTAAAGCTGGAGCCCAATATTGTGCTGCTGCTGCTGTAGCCCGGGCCTGCCGCGCCGCCGCCTGTTGGGATTAGCGGGGTGATGGCTGTGCCGGCTATGTATGTTTGCGGGCCGGCATAGCTCAACGTTGGAGGTGTAACCCTTGCACTTACTGTGATGTTTACCGTAGTGGAATTACTGCCAGATGCGTTATAAGCCGTAATGGTATAGGCCGTTGAGGGACTGGCCGCCGCCGGCGTGCCGGTGATAGCGCCCGTGGTATTGTTAAAGCTTAAACCACGGGGCAGCTCCGGGCTGATATAGTAGCCGCCGATTGGCTGTACTTTCTTTACAGCATTATAGGTATCGTCGGTCACATACACATTGTTGGCATTGTCTGTCGCTACGCCGGCGACAGCATACCCGGAGCCTATCGTGATGATCGGGCCGCCGTTTATCGGAATTTCTTTCACCGCCCTGTTGCCGTAATCGCCCACAAATACATTCCCTGAGCCATCTACCGCCACTGCGTACGGAGTGGAGAAGCCTGAGCCTAAAGTGACCGGGGCGCCGTTACCATTGCCTGCCTGTATCTCTTTTATTGCGTTGTTACCCTGGTCGGCCACATACACATTGCCGCAGGCATCCACTGCTACACCCGAAGGGTTGGCAAAGCCCGAACCTAAAGTGATCACTGTGCCGCCACCCACGGGTATCTCTTCTATTGTAGCATAGCCATGGTCGGCTACATATACATTGCCTTTGGTATCTACCGCTACGCCATACACTCGTGCGAAGGTGAAGCCGCCGCCTAAGGTGATGACCGCCCCGCCGCCGGCCGGGATCTCTTTTACTGCCTCGTTGCCGTAATCGGCTACATATACATTGCCCTTGGCATCTATCGCAAGCCCCTGGGGGTCTGAAAAACCGGTACCGACAATGATGGGCGTGCCGGTGCCGCCCGGTATCTCTTTTACCTCGTTATTGTATTGGTCCGCGACATACACATTCCCTTTCGAATCCACCGCTACCCCGACAGGGTAGGCAAAGCCGGAGCCCAATATTGTGTTAGTGCTGCTGTAGGCCGGGGCTGCCGCGCCGCTGCCTCCGGGGACGAGCGGAGTGATGGCCGTACCTGCCAGATAGGTTTGCGGGCTGGCATAGCTCACGGTCGGCAAACCCATCAGATCCGGTTTTTTTAACTTCGTTATGGCCGGTGCCTTCTTTAACAATCCACCTGTTTTAGCATCCTGAAAAGCCGTTTTGGTGACCGGCTTGCTTTTAGCCTTATTAACCAGGCGGGTCCCGATAGCTATCGGGATTGCTGATAAACTACCGGAAAACCCAAGCAAAACAGCAAGGAGTATGATGTAAAATTTTCGCGGCAAAATGAATGACGAAAATTGTTTTGGCGTAGATAGTGAGGTGGTTCTCATAAAACGAAAAATTAAATTGTAATAAAGTAGCGCTCAAAGGACCCGCTTAAAACGGCCTGTATAACAATCGGCTGTTCATCCTGGGCCTTCGACAAATTTTAAATCCGATCCAAACACGATTAAAAGACGGGTAGGTCTGTAAGCGTATGCCGCCGGAAATAGGCCCCCAACGCTTTTTATTTAGAAAACGGTGGGGTATTAATTTGTTTTTAATGCTTTCGTGTAAACTTAAATGCGAACGCAGCGGCAGGCAATACCCAATCGGGTAATAATTAATGCCTTGATTTTAAATACTTTTGGTGGTAGAGACGGGGGGTGGTAAAGTTAGCGGATATAAAATCGCCGGGTGCAGCGGACCGCAAGCATCTTTCGGACTTTTCTGACTTTTCGGTCTTCCTGACTCCCTAAACAATCCTGTTTTTAATGGCTTTTGCAACCGCTTCGGTTTGGTTATGTACGTGCAGTTTCTCGTAAATATTGCGCAGGTGCTTTTTCACCGTTTCGAAACCGATATTAAGTGAATCGGCGATTTTTTTATAGCTGTAGCCTTTAACTAAACCATTTAAAATGTCTTTCTCCCTTTCGCTTAACGCATATTTCTCCAGGCTGCCCGAACTTTGCTGCGCCATATGATCTAATACCATGCGGGCAATAGTGGGGCTTAAAGGAGCCCCGCCGTTCAACGATTCGGCAATCGCATCAAACAGTTCTTCAAAACAATTTTTCTTTAACAAATAACCCGAGGCCCCTGCGCATATGGCGTCCATTACGCTGGCATTATCGTCAAAAACAGTCAGCATAATTATTTTAATGTCCTTGTTAACCTGTCTTACCAATTGCAGCGCCTCGATGCCGGTTCGGCCGGGCATATCGATGTCCATCAGTATCACCTGCGGATTCAAGGCTAAAATATCGGTAACTACTTTGCGGCAATTATCAAATGCGCCAACACAGGTATAAGCCGCCGAGGTATTGATCAGCTGCGCCAGCGCTTCGCACAGGTCCCGGTTATCTTCATAAATCAAAATCTTCGTTTTCATTAAACTTCACCTGGCCTATAGCACATTAAAAACTGCCGCAAATGAGGGGTAATCATAAAAGTAAACGAATATTTAATAACCACCCTACCGAAATCGGGTAATTCGGAAATTTAGCATAACTGTTGTGCCTTCGTTTTCTTTACTGTCGATGACCAGCTCGCCGTTCATTTTTTTTGCCCGCTCGTGCATGTTGTAAATGCCGTTACCCGGCAAAACACTGTCCCGGTTAAATCCCTTCCCATTATCGCGAATAGATAAGGTAAACATCTCCTTATGCCGCATTAAACTAATTTGCACAAAACTGCATTTTGCATATTTAGAAGCATTGCAAATGGCTTCCTTGAAGATGAGATAAAGCTCCCGCTTCAATATCATTGCGATTTTCAGTTGCTCAATATCACGGCCCACAGTAAAATCGTAAGCAATTCCCTGCGCCTCCAGTATGGATAAATATTCGTTGGCCTTCATTAAAAAGTTATCCATCCCATCATTCCTGGTATTGATGGACCAAACAATGTCAGCCAGTGCATCCAGGGTGTTTTTTGACCGCTCACTTATTTTTTCAACCAGCTCCAGCCCGCCTGATTGGTCCGCATACATTTTCTGCAGGGCCATTTTGCTAAAAATATTGATGCCGCTCAGGGTCGAACCGATATCATCATGCAGGTCGCGGGCTATTTTATCGCGCAGTTGCAGCCGCATTTTAAGCTGGTTGATATTATACATATAAAGCGAATAGATGACAGCCGATAACACCAAAACCACCGATAAATAAAACCACCAGCGGTGCCAGAAAGGCGGCGCGATCATGATGACCAATTTTGCCGGCGCCTCATTCCAAACGCCTTCGTTATTGCTGGCCTTTACATGAAAAACATAGGTGCCTTCATCTAAATTGGCGTAAGAAACATAACGCCGCGTTCCGGCGTCATTCCATTTTTTATCGAGGCCGTCCATTTTGTACGCGTATTTATTCAGTTTTGACTGCGTATAATTAAGCGCCACATATTCGAAAGAAAAGTAATTTTGATTGTAATCAAGGTGAATAGTTTTCCCGCTGCTGATATCGTAGTCTTTGTCAAAAACCTTCAAATCGGTTATTACTACTTCCGGCGGGCGGCTATTTTTTAAGTTATCCGCGGCGTTAAAATTATAAATGCAGCCCCTGCCGCCGGCAGAAACATTGCCTTTTTTATCAGCGATAATCGCGTTAAACCCGTCAAGGCTTTGCATACCATCCTTTTTATCAAAAACAATAATTTTTTTATCCGGCAGGTGAAGCTCCGCAATGCCCGCGCTGGTTAACGACCATACATTGCCCTTTTCATCCGCAACCACGCCGGTAATGTCTACCGAAGGCAGCCCATCGTTTAAACCGATTACCCGGGGGGCTTCTAACCTTGCGTCCGTTCGCCATAGCCCTTTGTCTTCGGTCCCAATCCATATGTCGCTGCGGTCTTTATAAATCACGTTTATGTCCGTCAGTTTAGCCAGGCCCGGCCATTGTATTTTTTCGAAACGCATGGTATTGGTATGCAGCAAAAGCAACCCTGTATTTTCGCCGCCCGCCAGCAGGCTGTCTTTTGAAATCCTGCAAAACGACCTGATCTCATTAATTTTGGACCGGATATCCTTATCCTCATAATGACACGAAGTGAATTTTTTAGCCGATTGGTCAAACCTGTAAATGCCGTCGCCATGTGTGCCAACCCATACCCTGTTTAGCTGATCGATATCGATACAAATAATATTACTTTTAAGGTCTTCTGACTTGAAAATCTCTGATTTAAAAGCAAAGCCGGTGGTGGTCATTTTTTTAGATATTTTCACCAGCAGGTTTTTCTCACCGCACCAGATCGCCCCATTTTTATCCTGCACGATAGAAAAAACCGGAAAGTTTGCCGGCAGGCCGATAGCCTTGCTAACATTTGTTAAAATACCGGTTTTTTGATCGGCAATAAACAAGCCATCGTACGTGCCTATCCATAAGGTGCTGTCCTTGTCTTTGAACATCACCTCCGGCGAGTTATAAGGTTGTTCAAAGGATTTGCCTTTTTTAACCAGCAATAGCTTTTTTGACAGCGGTGCGCTGTGAGGATCGTATTTGTATATCCCGCTTATTGTCCCTATCCACAATGTTCCGGAGCGGTCGCGAAACAGCGCGTCAACCGCGCTCGAAAATTTATTTTCACTTTTCCGGTCGACCGGATAGTTGGTGAATTTATTTTTTGGCAGATCAAAAATCGTAAGTCCGCCTTCAGCGTTGGCTATCCATAGATTTTGAAGCGTGTCGGTTAAGATGTCGATGCCTATCTTATAGGGCATTAAACGCACATCGCTTGTTTCGTGCACCCATGATTTTATTGCCCCGGATTGCGTATTAAACCTTACTAACCCGGCGTTCCAGGTAGTCATCCAAAGGTTGCCGCCATTATCCAAACAGGACCTGCAAAAAATAATCGGCCAGTTCTTGCTGAATTTTTGTTTGAGGTACCAGGGCAAATCCGGTTGATAATGCTTCCAGGCGCCCGAAGATTTTTCATAAGCATAAAAGCTATTGGCAGTAGTGATGTACAAATGGTTTTTATGATCATCGCTGATGGAAGAGACGAAGACGTTTTTTTCCAGCCCGGGAACCCGTTTCCAGCTGTGGTTTATTTTATTGAACTGAAACAGCCCGGAAGTTGTGCCTACCCATAAAAGGGCGTCGTTGTCAGCAAGAATTGCATACGCCTGCAGTTTTTCTTTCGCACGGAAATTTGTTGTAGCCAGCGTATTGACATCGATACAGCTCAAGCCGCCCAATGTGCCGATCCATAAATTATTTTTATCGGAACAAAGCGAGACGATAACATTGTTTGCCAATGACGAAGGATCGCCGGGTAAATTTTTGAATGCCCGGAAGCTATACCCGTCGTACCTGAATAGCCCTTCTCTTGTCCCAAACCAAATAAACCCTTTGGTGTCCTGGTTGATGCATACAATGTAATCATTGGTGAGGCCGTCTTCCTGTACTTTTTCGATATGCAGGTTATTAATATCCTGCGCGCAGCCGGGAACCGGGTCGCAAAGCAAATACAACAGGCCAATTATAACCAGTACACCGATAATATTTTTTAGCAATAAACAATGTTTATTATCGGTGCTATTCATTTATAACCAGCATATTGGCACCAATATACTAATTATTTTGCGTTGCCGTGGAATCCCTTTATTACACGGTGCAATTCAAATTGTTGCATAGCCACCAAACGTTCCTTACGGAACGTAAAGAATATTTTTTTACTTTCTACCTACCAGACGCCCCGATGGGGCGAAACTTCTGCAATCCTCGTCCCATAGGGACGGTTGGTGGGTAGATAAATTAAATATTGGTTTTAGCGTTCCATCGGAACGCCTGGCTAGCAACGCGACAATTTGAATTGCACCCGTATTACAAAGCGTACTGGTTATAAGGTGTAAAACATCAGTATTTCAGTATAATAAACCCGGTTTTATGTTTGGTGATACCGCTTACCGTATAATCCAACTGGTAAAAATATGTCCCTGGCAACTGCATTTGCCCGTTTTTGTTTGAGTGCCCGTCAAACACTTTTGAACCGTTATCATACCCCTGGGTTTCAAATACCAATTGCCCGTTCCGGTTCATAATCATCAGCTTGTTATCCGGGTATTGGCCGATGTTGTCGATTTGGAGGAAATCGTTGATGCCATCTCCGTTGGGGGATACACCCTGGTGTACCTGTATGCCGTCGTCAGCCAGCGTTGGTGTTTCGGTAGTCCCGATAGCTATCGGGATGGTTACGCTGATACCGGTCCCGATAGCTATCGGGACGAAGCTGTCGGCGCCTCCCGATGCACGGGTTACTGTCAGGGTATAGGTTTTAGTGGTTGTTCCATTTTGTGCGGTTACTACCGTGGTGATGGTATTGGGGCCGACTGCCAGGGCTATCGGTGCGGTTGTCGTTCCTGATGCTACCGCCGTGCCGTTCACCTTTATGGTGGCATTGGCATCAATGCTGACGGGTGTTAATTTCATCGATGCCGTAGCATTACCCGTACTTATGGCATAGCTGGTGGTGGTGGCGCTAAAGGCCGGGGTTAACCCGCTGATACTCGGCCCCAGTTTGGACAGGTTAGCATTGGTTGAGGGCGCCCGGGTAACGGTTACCGTATAGGTTTTGGTGGTGGCGCCGTCCTGAGCGGTTACGGTGGTGCTGATAATTGTTTGGCCGCCTTCTGTCAGCGTGATCGGGCTTGATGCCGTGCCTGATGTTACGCTCGTGCCGTTTACTTTTATCGTCGCATTGGCATCGGTAGTTACCGGGGTGATGCTTATGGTTGAAACGGTATTTGCTACGCTGGCGGTATAGCTGGTCACAGCGCTTGCAAAGGCAGGGCTTAGCGTACCGCTGCCTGGCAACAGGCTGGAAAGGGTGGCATCGCTTGACGGCGCCCTGGTTACCGTTAAGATATAGGTTTTGGTCGCCGTGCCGTCCTGGGATGTTACCGTTGTAGTGATTACCGTTTGAGCGCCTTCGGCCAGCGTGATCGCACTTGATGCCGTGCCTGATGCTACCGGATTACCATTTACGGTTATCGTTGCACCGGCATCCGTAGCGGTGGGCGTTAGGGTGATGGTTGAAACGGCATTGGCTACGCCGGCGGTATAGTTGGTAGTGGCTGTGGCAAAGGCCGGGCTCAGCGTTCCTGAGCCCGGCACAATATTGGCCAGGGCTGCGTTTGAGCCCGGCGCCCTGGTTACCGTTAGGGTATAGGTTTTGGTCGTGGCGCCATTCTGTGCGGTCACTACCGTGGTGATCACTGTCTGACCGCCTTCGGTTAGCGCTATCGGAGCGGTGACGGTACCTGATGTTACGGTCGTTCCGTTTACTTTTATCGTGGCATTGGCATCGCTGCTGACGGGTGTTAAGGTCATCGATGCGGTGGCATTGCCTGTACTGATGGTATAGCTGGTGGTGGCGGGGCTAAAGGCCGGCGTCAACCCGCCGATACCTGGCCCCAGTTTGGACAGGTTGGCATTGGCTGAGGGCGCACGGGTTACGGTTAGGGTATAGGTTTTGGTCGCCCCGGTCTGTGCCGTAACAACGGTGGAGATGACGTTTGGCCCTACCGCCAATGCGATAGGCCCGGAAGCCGTACCCAAGGCTACTGTTGTTCCGTTAATTTTTACCGTTGCAGTGGAAACTGCCGTTGTCGGGGTAATGGCGATGGCTGTAACCGTATTAGCTACTGTTTCGGTATAGCTGGTGATTGCAGCTGAAAAGGTTGGCGATATGGCCCCTGTACCGGGTTTCAGCGCCGACAGGTTATCATTGCTTGATTTGTCCCGCGTTACCACAATCGTATAGGTTTTTGCGGTTACACCGTCCTGGGCGGTTACGGCAATGGTGATCGTGTTGGCCCCGACCGCTAAGGGCAGGCTTTGCGATGCGCTTCCCGACGTTACCGCTGTACCGTTGACTTTTATAGTTGCTTTGGCATCGCTCGCTGATGGGGTTACGGTGATGGCAGTTAGGGTGTTGGCCACCGATGTGGTATAATTAATGGTACCCGCCGCAAAAACAGGGCTTAATGTGCCATTGCTGATCTGGAGCGTTGACAGGCTCGCATCGGCCGATGCAGCACGGGTTACCGTTATGGTATAAGTTATTATAGTAACACCATCCTGCGCGGTTACCACAATAGTAATCGTATTGGCGCCTACCGCTAAATTGATATCTCCCGACCTGGTGGCGCCGGGTACCGCTGCGCCATTCACCGTTATTGCGGCATTAAGATTGTTAGGTATCGGCGTTACCGCGATGGAGGTTACATCATTTGCAACGGCTGCGGTATAAGCGGTTGTTGCGCTTGTAAAAGCCGGGCTCAAAGTTCCGGCACTGATCAGCAGGCCGCCAAGTGTCGCGACTGATGACGGGGGTGTTATATTCAATGTGCCCGCCATATAGCTAATTGAATAATTTGCATCCGCTGCACCGCTTGCAGTGATAGGATACGTACCCGCGGGTGAAGAAGATGTCCCCGTAGTAGTAATTGAAGGCAACGTTGTTAAGCTGCCGGAGTTTTCGCCGTTTACAAAACCGCTGTAAGTGGCCGTTAAGGTCGGCACGGGTTGCCCCTGCGTCATGGTTTGATCATTTGCAGTGATGGTAAGCGACGCCTGGTTTACGGTTAATGGCTGTATAACGTTAGCCGCCGCCGCGTGCGTACTATCGCCCGGCTGCAAGGCCGTGATATTGGCTGTGCCTGCACCTACGATATGGATGTTGCCGCTAACTATAGTGGCTACCGTCGCATTATCGCTGGTATAAGTGATTGCCGGTACACCGCTGTTGGTACTTGTCGCCCCCGGCGAAAAATCCGCATCACCATAGGTTTTTGCAGGCAGCGCATTGAACGTAATGGTTTGCGGCAATAAGGTTTTTATGTTTACCACGGCAGTGGCGCCGGAGGAAGAATTATAAGCGAAAACTGTATAATTTGTTGCCGGACTGGCGACGGTTGGCGTACCGCTGATAATGCCGGTACTGTTATCAAGACTTAAGCCGGCAGGCAGGACCGGGTTAATAAAATAGCCGCCAATGGGTTTGATTTTTTTTACGGCAGCATTTGCCCCATCGGCTACATAAATATTACCTGCAGCGTCTATAGCCACGTCCTCCGGACTGCTGAAACCGGAGCCCAAAGTAATAATTGCGCCGCCCCCAACCGGGATCTCTTTTATCGCGTTATTGCCAGCATCGGCCACATACACATTGCCGGCAGCATCTACCGCTACGCCGCGCGGCTGGTTGAACCCCGAGCCCACGTTAACGGGTGTCCCCCCACCAGCCGGGATCTTTTTTACCAGGTTGGCGAAAACATCACAAAAGTAAACATTCCCTGCTGCATCAACCGCAACTCCCTCGGTGTTGGTAGAGGCTGTTGCCAATGTAACCGTGGCGCCGCCGCCCGCAGGGATCTTTTTTATCGCGCCGTTGCCGAAGTCGGCCACATACACATTGCCCGCAGCGTCTACCGCCAGGCTGGCAGGGGTTTTGAAGCCGGAGCCCAAAGTAATAATTGCGCCGCCGCCAACCGGGATCTCTTTTACGGCGTTATTGTTTGCATCGGCCACGAATACATCGCCGGCAGCGTCTACTGCCACGCCGAGCGGGGAGTTAAACCCCGAACCTAAGGCAACCGGGGCGCCGCCGGCTACAGGGATCTTATATACCGCATTATTGTTTTCGTCCGCCACGTATACATTGCCTGCGGCGTCAAACGCCACCCCGGCCGGAGATTTGAACCCGGAGCCTAATGCAACAGGGCTGCCGCTATACCCGGGAGCAGCTACACCGCTGCTTGCTGGAGCAAGCGGTGTAATAGCAGAGCCGGTGGAATACGTGTCGGGGCCACTGTAACTAATGGCGAGGGTGATAATTCCGAGATTTAAATTTGTTGAAGCACCCCCGGTAACATTATATGCGGTAATGCTATAATTTGCCGCCGGGCCGCTGGCGGTCGTTGTCCCGCTGATGATACCGGTACTATTTGAAAAGTTTAAGCCCAGCGGCAATGGGGTATTTAAAAAATACCCGCCAACAGGGCTTATTTTTTTCACCACATGGTTGCTTTTGTCCGCATAATATATATTCCCCTTGCCATCGATAGCCAGGCTGGAAACGTTGGTAAGACCCGAACCTATCTGCAAGGCAGTAGCCGTGCCCGCGGTTATAGTGTACAGGTTGCCGGTGGTATTTACCACATACAAATTACCCCCGGCATCAACCGTAATGGGACCTGGATTTTGAACCGATGCTAATACGCCCCCACTGCTGCCATCGGGATTAAATTTGACGATATTATTGTTCCCGGCATCGCTTACATAAACGTTGCCGGCAACGTCGGCAGCAACTCCCGCCAGTGAATTCAGCCCTGAAGCAAACGGCGACTCCCCGGAAAGATTGGACGGGAGCTTATAAATCGTGTGGTCGCCCGGTGCAAAAGTGTAAACATTACCGGCCGCGTCTGCCGCAATGGGGCCTATGTTTGATAATTCCGGGCTGGCTGGCCACGAAGCGTTTGGGTCGGCCGGCATCTCAAATATCTCGAGATTGCCAGTATCTGATATGTACAGGTTACCCGCCGCATCTGTCGCAAGGCTGGTCGGGTCGGCAAGGCCGGTTACCGGCGCGCCCTGGCCGCTGCCATCGGCGGGTACTTCGTAAACAACACCGGGCTGGCCGTTTATCCAGGCCTGGTCATCGGCGATAAACAAGTTACCCGTTGGATCGACAGCCACGCCAACCGGGTTAACCAAACCCGAACCAACCGTAACCGGGGTGCCGCCGTAAGCGAGCGGGGCCACATAATTGCTTGCCGGGGCTAACGGTGTAATGGCAGCGCCGGGGGCAAATGTTTGCGGGCTGGCGTAGCTTATGGTTGGCAGGGGAGGATTGGCAACCCCCATAATTATATTTGCCCCAGCGCTGCCCGCAGCGTTATAGGCCAAAACCAAGTAACCTTGACCGGCGGTTACTGTTGTTGGCGTGCCGCTGATAATGCCGGTTGAATTGGAGAAACTGAGCCCCGCAGGCAAGGGCACTGTTAAATAGTACCCGCCGGTTGGTTTATAACGTTCTACATCGCCATTAGATAAACTACCGCAATAAATATTGCCAAATTGATCTAATACCACACTGGTTGGCTGGTCGGCCGGAAAGGCAACGCTGCTGCCTGTCACCGGGTATTTGGTGATTCTTCGGCTAGTTGCATCAGCCACATATAGGGTACCCGAAGGATCGATTGCTACACCTGTGGGCGAGGAAGATGAAAGGTAGAGTGATGCGGTGGCGCCCCCGGCGGGCAGCCGGTATATCCCGCCATTGGCTGCTATAAAAATGTTGCCGGCGGCATCCAGCGTTACGTTGTTGATACCGCTAAGTCCGGATACTACGGTCGTCCAGGCGCCGCCTGCGGCAGGTATTTTCTCCAAAGCGGCATTCCCCTTGTCAGCTACATATACGTTGCCCGAAGCGTCAACCGCCAAACCCTGCGGATCGTTAAAGCCTGAGGCTACCATGGTCAGGCTGTTGCTTCCGTAAGGCATCTTGTAAACCGCATTGGCACCTTGATCGGCCACCCATACGTTACCCGACTTATCAGCAGCCACGCCCGATGCATTGTTTAAATAATAAGCCGCGCCAAATGAATTGGTAAAAAGACCAACCGGAATAATACTGCCGGCGCCAATTCTATATAATGTCTGCGCAAATGAGCTTTGATATTCGATAAACGCCGTTGCATATACATATCCGCCCTGCTGATCGTATGCAATATAATTGGCCTGAGACAGGTTGGCCAGATCATTTGAATTGCTATAGCCTGGCGCTGCCACCCCGCTGGAAGTTGGCGCCAACTGAACCGGCAGGCCGACATAATAAGTCCTCGGGCCTGCGTAACCGTAACTAATAGTTGGCGCCTGCGCAAATAAATGAGAGGGCGTAACAACACCCATAAGCGCAACCAGCAAGGCAATTGAAAAGCAAAAAGAATTTGCGTTTTTTTTTCGGAAAGCAACGTAAAGGTTTTTCATATCAACTGGGTTAATGTTTACCAATGAGTTATTAGTGTTTTATTGCGTTGCCCTGCCACCAACCGATCTCCCCGGCAATAAAAACACCAACAACTCTACACGGCAAAATTACCGGCGGGTCAAACGTCTGTCCATACCACCTTTGGGATATATTGCAGGCGGGGGGTATGGGATTCCTTTGCGGATTTATGGGATAAAAAAAACGGCATTGCTGCCGTTTGAAAAGGTTTAGGGATGAATATTTTTGTGTCCGTAGAGACGCGATACATCGCGTCTCCCATTGATAGGCGGCGAACAATTTGAGCTGACCGGTGGGATTGGTAAAAAGGCGTCCGTCTACCTGTCAGCGGGAGACGCGATGTATCGCGTCTCTACAATTCCTCATGTTACCTTATTAAATTCTTTAATCAACTGCACCCGACTATTCACCTCCAGCTTGCGATAGATGTTTTTAATATGCTGTTTTACCGTGCCGGGCGAGATATGCAGGTAATAAGCTACCTGTTTGTAGGTATTACCATCGATGAGCGAGCGGGCCACTTCTATCTCGCGGGTGGTTAGCTGTTCTTCGGAAGATGAACCGGGTTGCTCAGGTTCTTTGGCAAAAAATGAAAGCACTTTTTTGGCAATGAGTGGGCTCATGGGCGCACCGCCATCCAGCGCTTCCAGTATGGACGACCTTATTTTAGGCAGCGAAGTGTTTTTCAGCAAATACCCGCCTGCCCCGGCCTGCAGCGCTTTAAATATCCGTTCCTTGTCCTCGTAAACAGTCAGCATCAATATTTCGGTATCGGGATGCTTTTTTTTGATATGAAACAAACCTTCCAGCCCGGTCATTCCCGGCAGCTCAATATCAAGCAATAAAACATCAGGCACTTCGTCGTCGCCAGCCAGGTATTCTTCCACACTGCCATAGCTTTGAATAAAACGGAATTCTTCCTGCATTTTTATAAAGCGAACGATCCCATTCCGGATGGAAACATCATCTTCTACAATCGAAACCTTGAACATCTAACAAAAATCTACATAAAAAAAATATAAACCTATGCCCCTTTTGGGGTATGCGGGTTTTTAGTAGCAGTGGCAGTTGTTGTTTGTAAGCAACGACAATATTGCTGTGTTGACAACTGCTACTGCCACTGCTACTGCTACTGCCACTGCCACTCATCCATCACTTCCATTCTTTCATTTTAAGCGTTACGGAGAAGATACCTTCCGTCTCGGCAACTTTTACGGTGGCGTTTATGCGTTTTGCGCGCATTTCCATGTTTCTTAGTCCCTGACCTTTATACCCCGTGCTTTTTTTGTACTGGATAGTATTTTTTATTCTCATTATAAACCCATTAGGGCTGTTTTCAATATCGATCCATACTTCTGGTGAAACGTTATGCCGGACGATGTTGTTGATAGCTTCCTTAAAAATAAGATAGATATTTTGCCGGAGCGACTGGGGAATATTAATGGTGGAGGACAAGCCGTTTACCGAGTAATGCACCTCGGCAATATCCTCCAGCATCTTGTGGGCATGGTCTTTCATCCGCAGCACCAGGTCTTCTTTATTGTCATTGCGTGCATCAACCGACCAGATGATATCGGAAATGGAGGAAATGGCTTTTTTGCTGTCGTTGGATATAATTTCCAACGCTTCTTTGTCCGCGCTTTCGCCCATGGTCAGCAATTCGCTATTGATGGAAATGCGGGTAAGCGTGCTGCCGATCTCGTCGTGCAGATCGCTGGCAATAGCGGTGCGCATTTGTTGTTCCTGCCTTATTTTGTTGGCATTGTAACGCCATGCCAGGTAAATGATCAACAGGATCACCAGCACCACGGCAATTTTAAACAGCCAGGTTTGGTAAAAACGGGGTACTACTATCAATTGTTCCGTTAACCAATATTGGGGGTTTGTTAATGATGGAAACCGGGCCTGAATGGTGTATTTGCCGGGCGGGATAGCAAATAGTGAGACTTCATCTGATAGCTTTCCCTGGTGCCATTTCGTGTCCAGTTCTTTAATGCGTAAAAGGACATATTTTTGATTGAAGGGGCCCGAAAACTTTATACCCGTAAAGTTATTATCCGGTGAAATTGCGATGGTATCGTCCCTTGATACAAAAATATCAGTCGCTGTTGGCCGGGAAGTATTGTATCCCTTTTTAATATAGGATAACCTAATCCGGTCATCCGCCTTGCCAGCAACCGACTTCAGGTAATCCTTATCAAGAAAGGTTAGTCCCTGCGTCCCACCAAGGATAAGCATATTTTTACTGCTATCGTCAAATATGGCCGAATGGTTAAACTCCTGGTATAAATTTCCATCGTAAGTTGGCAAATCCGGAATTGCAAGCGGCAGCATTCCGGAGGCCTGGTCGAAAACACTTATTCCCCCGCTGGTACCGGCTACTACAAGTTTATTAAGTTTAAATATGGAGTAAACATATTCACCTGCAAGGCCGTCGCTGAAATGAATTGCTTTTATCAATTTACCGCCGGCGTCAATTTTTACCAGGCCCTCGCCATTTGTGCCTATCCACATCCCGTCATTATCTTGCAGTATCGAATAGCAGGCCAAACTGCGGTTGGCCGGGTACACCTTTTGGGCATGGCCATCTTTCGTTACTTTAAATATACCACCTGTCGATGCTACCCACAACTGCCCATCAATAAACTTCAGGTCTTTAACAATGCCTAAATCCAGGTCTTTCAGCCATGGCGTTATGTCATAATTACCATCAGCTAAAGCAGTTAAGTGGTAGATATAAGCATACGCGCCGGTAAGGTAACCATTGCCGTACTTTATAATTTTGGTGGTACCGATAGTCCAATCCTTATTCGGGTTTAAATGCCCTTCATCGGTTCGCGTATCCACCAGGAAAAACCCGCTCCCGCCTTCCATACCAACCAGTAATGTGTTTCCGTTTATTGCTTCAATGGTATAGCCAATATATTTGGTTATCAGTTTAAATCCCCGCCCGTCGAATACAAAAAACCCCTGGTAAGTGCCAATATATAGTTTGCCGTTGGGCGACCGGTAAATGCTCCGGATGCTTTTGTCTTTAAAAAAATCCACCATTAGCTGGCGCTGGTCTGTTTCGTCAGGCATTTCTAAAGATGGCGATATTTCAAGGATACCTTTATCGGTTCCGACAAGCGTTTTGTTGGTTCCCGGCTCCTCGTACCTGCATTGTACCCGCAAATCTTTTATCACCCTGAAAACAGGAAGCATGCCCTCTTTTGTCGGAAGGCACAAAGTATAGTTCGTCCCATAACTTTCAAATACCTTTTGCAGATTGCTTTTATCATAAACCTCGAAACCACCAAGATATTCGACAAAAATATATTTGGAATTGCAATAGCCGCGCCTTGCTAAAGTGAACCGTTGGTCCGCGGCATTAGTTTTGCTCCACAAAACGCTGTCTTTTTTAATCAGGCCAACTTTTTTATTTGAAAGGATATACGTATTGCCATCCTGATCATTTACGTATTGATCCACGACGCTGCCTTTCACCCACCCTTTGCGTGTGAAATATTTATCCGTTTGGTGGAGTCCGCTGTTTTGGGTAAACACCCATTTGCTGCCATCAGTAGTTATAAATGTGAGCGCCCCGGCATTGTCATTCATGAAATTCAAGGGCCTGCCCGGCATTTTAAATTGCCTTAGGCTCTTGTTACCCATGTTAAAGCATAATATCCTGAAGGTATCGGTCGGGAGATCATGCAAATTGAAAAACAGGAAATTACGGTACCTGTATATATCTTCGGGCACCGAATTTTGCGGAAGCGCCGGGTTATGAATGTCAACAGGCTGCACATCGGTGCCGTCAAAACGCCAGATCCCCTGGTTGGTTACAAACCACAGAAAGCCCTCATCATCAAGCATCATGTGTTTGATCTCTGAATGATCAAACGGTTGTGGAAGGTTGACCGGTTTTACAACGATTGAATTTTGGGCCAGGGACAATAAAGGACCGCAGAAAGCGACGGTAAAAAAGAGAACGCGGCGAATTAGCCGCTGAATATTAACGCAACCCTGACCTGAAGTTTGGCCGCCACCCAAATGTGATTTATTTAAATTATGCTGTCTCTGTTTCATCCGGGCTACCGGATAATAAAAATAGGCAAATTAATTAATAATAATAAAGAGATTAGAGACTGGAGATTAGTTTGCGGCGGGAAGCCTAACCTCTAATCACCAACCTCTGGTCTCTAAATATCAATACTTCAGCACAATAACCCCGGTTTTATGCTTGAGGATACCGCTCACATTATAATCCAACAGATAGAAATATGTCCCCGGCAATTGCATTTGCCCGTTTTTGTTTGAGTGTCCGTCGAATACTTTTGAACTGTTGTCATATCCCCGGGTTTCGTAGATCAATTGCCCGTTCCGGTTCATGATGGATAGTTTGTTGTCAGGATATTGGCCGATGTTGTCAATCTGGAGGAAATCGTTTATCCCATCCCCATTGGGTGATACCCCCTGGTGTACCTGTATGCCGTCGTCTGCCAGTGTTGGCGTTTCGGTTGTCCCGATAGCTATCGGGATGGTTACGCTGATCCCCTTCCCGATAGCTATCGGGACATAGCTATCGGCGCCGCCTGATGCCCGTGTTACTGTAAGGGTGTAGGTTTTTGTGGTTGTTCCATTTTGTGCGGTCACTACCGTGGTGATGGTGTTTGATCCAACCGCCAGTGCGATTGGCGCCGTCGTCGTTCCTGATGCTACCGTTGTGCCGTTCACCTTTATGGTGGCATTAGCATCGCTGCTGACGGGGGTTAATTTCATCGATGTAGTGGTATTACCCGTACTTATGGTATAGCTGGTGGTGGTGGCGCTAAAAGCAGGCGTTAACCCGCTGATACTGGGCCCGAGTTTCGATAGGTCGGCATTGGTTGAGGGCGCCCGGGTAACGGTTACCGTATAGGTTTTGGTGGTGGCGCCGTTTTGAGCGGTTACTACCGTATTGATTACCGTCTGGGCGCCTTCAGTCAGGGCAATCGGAGCGGTGACCGTGCCCGATGTTACGCTCGTGCCGTTTACTTTTATCGTTGCATTGGCATCGCTGCTTACAGGCGTTAAGGTCATCGATGCGGTGGCATTGCTTACACTTAAGGTGTAGCTGGTGGTGCCGCCTGAAAAGGCCGGGGTTAACCCGCTGACACTTGCCCCCAGCTTGGACAGGTTGGCATTGGTGGATGCTGCACGGGTCACAGTGACCGTGTAGGTTTTGGTGGTGGTGCCGTCGGCAGCTGTCACCACAATGGTAATGGTGTTAGGCCCAACTGCTAAAGGCAGGCTGGAAGAAGACGCGCCGGGTTTCAGCATGATGCCGTTCACGGTTACGCTTGCCCCGGCATCGCTGGTGGTTGGCGTAATAGTAACCCCTGTTACGCCATTCCCTACATGAACGGCATAATAGGTAGTTGCCGTTGCAAATACCGGCGATAAAGTCCCCGAACTCAGCACGAGATTTGAAAGGCCGGCGTTGGACGACAAGGTGGATACCGCACGGGTTACCGTTACGGTATAGGTATGGGTGGTGGTACCGTCCTGTGCGGTAACGACCGTGGTAATGGTATTTGCCCCTACCGACAGCGCAATCGATGCGGATGCTGTTCCGGATGCTACTGCGGTACCGTTAACCTTTATAGTAGCTGTAGGGTCGGTAGCTGTTGGCGTAACGGTCGTCCCGGTAATGGTATTCGCCACGCTGGCGGTATAATTGTTGGTGCCCGATGCGAAAACAGGGCTTAACGTGCCGCTGCCTATCGCCAGGTTTGAAAGCGTCGCAACCGATGACGCCGCGCGGGTTACGGTTACCGTATAGGTTTGGGTGGTAGTTCCGTTTTGCGCGGTAACTATAGTTGTAATAACGTTGGGCCCCACAGTTAAAGTGATACCCCCTGAGGCTGATCCGGATGTTACTGCGACACCGTTAACTTTTACGGTTGCAGTTGCATCTGCCGTGGTAGGCGTAAGGGTGATTGAGGTTACCGCATTTGCTACACTTGCGCTATAACTCAGCGTCGCGGCAGCAAAAACAGGGGAAAGCGTTCCGCTGCTTAGCACCAGGCTGGCCAGGTTAGCATTAGTGGATAATGAAGTTCCGCTCACCGTAATATTCACCGCGGTAGTTTTCTGGCCGCCGGCATTAAATCCGCTAACGCTATAATTTTTGGCTGCGCTGGCCACCGTAGGCGTGCCGCTGATGACGCCGGTAGTTCCGCTGAGCGAAAGGCCCGCAGGCAGCACCGGGTTAACATAGTAGCCGCCAACCCGTTTGATCTCTTTTGCCTGGTTGTTGCCGCCATCCGTAACATACACATTGTCTGACAGATCAACGGCAACCGCGTATGGATTGCTGATCCCCGTTCCGATAGTCACGGTTGCGCCGCCGCCGGCAGGTATTTCTTTTATCGCATTAGCGGCAAAGTCGGCCACAAACACGTTGCCCAAATGGTCAACGGCTACTCCGTATACCGAAAGAAATCCGGACCCGATCACTACCGGCGTACCGCCCGAGGCTGGCATCATTTTTACCAGCTTGTTGCCCGAATCGCCGACATATATATTGCCGGAAGCATCAACCGCTATACCGAAAGGGTGGCTGAAACCTGAACCGAGGGTGGTAATACTTCCGCCACTGGCGGTCATTCTTTTAACTGCATTGTTGCCGTAATCGGCTACATAAATATTACCTGCCGCATCCAGCGCTACGCCTGCCGGGTTGCTGAAACCCGAGCCAACTGCTGTCGGCGTACCAGTTCCACCCACGATTTTCTTAATGGCATTATTACCCCCGTCCGCAATAAACAGGGTGCCTGCCGAATTAACCGCTATGCCGGCCGGTAAATATAAACCCGACCCTATGATGGTTGGCGATTGGTTCCCCGGCGCATATTCTTCAACAGCCGACCCCACCGGGACAAAAACATTGCCGGTGTTATCAACCGCAATTCCTTCGGCCCCGCTTATCCCGAAGGCCAGGGTAACCGGGCTGGTGCTGTAGCCAAATGTCGCCACTTTTGTTTCGGTAGGGCTAAGCGGTGTTATAGCTGCCCCAACATTATACACCTGTGGGGTGGCATAGCTTATGGTTGGCAATGCGGGGCCGTTAACGGTGATATTAACCCGGTTGAAATTATTCCCTGCCGTGTTATAGCCATAAACAATATAGTCCTGTACTTCGGCGGCGGCTTTTGGCGTACCGCTGATAACGCCCGTTGTATTGTTGATGGACAAGCCCAATGGCAAGGCTTGGTCGACAAAATAACCGCCTACGGGGCTGATTTTTTTTACCATGCCGTTATTGTAATCGGCCACATATAAAGTGCTGGCAGGCGCCGGAACGGTGATGGCTGCCGGCGCAAAAATGATGCACGACGGCAAGTTAACCGCGGTGCTTATCGTCACTGCAGTACTTGTACCCACCGGCACTTCCTTAATGGCATTATTGGTACCGTCGGCAACAAATACATTGCCCGTCCCGTCCACCGCTACGCCATAAGCGTTATTAAACCCCGACCCGACTGAAACGGCAGCCCCGCCGCCGGCTGGTATCTTTTTTATGGCGCCCACGCCGGTGGTGCCGATGTATACGCTCCCGGCCGCATCCACGGCAACGCTTAGCGGGGCAGCATAGCCGGCGCCAATGGTTACTACCTGGTTAGTGCTGGCTAATAATTCTTTCACCAGGCTGTTGCCATTATCGGCCACATACAGGTTGCCGGCGGCATCCAGGGCGATACCGGTAGGATGGCTAAACCCTGACCCGACAGGGATAGGAAAATTTTGACCGCTAAAAATTTTCTTGATGGCATTGTTGCCGTAATCAGCAATATAGATATCGCCAAGCATATCCACTGCGACCGCAGTCGGGCCATTAAAGCCCGAACCAATGCTAACCGGGCTTCCGCCGCCAACGGGGAATTTCATCACCGTATTCGCCGTAAAATCTGCCACGTACATATTGCCCTGGTTATCCAGCGCCACGCCCCGCGGGTTGGTAAAATTGGAACCCACCGCAACACCCGTACTGCTGAAACCAGGCGCCGCTACGCCATTTGAAACCGGCGTAAGCGCCGCAATGGCTGTGCCAACGGTATAAGTTAAGGGACTGCCGTTGTTATAAATAAGCGTTGGCGCCAGCCCGGCGGCAACCGTAATGTTTACTGAAAAGGAGTTACCCCCCTGTGCGTTGTAAGCCGATGCCGTATAGTTAAGAGACGGCCTGGCCATTGTGGGCGTACCGGTGATGGTACCGGTTGTTGTATTCAGGCTTAATCCGGCGGGCAAAGCCGGGCTGATATAATAACCACCGCCGGGCGTTACCTTTTTAATAGCGTTGTGCCCGGCGTCGGCCACCAGCAGATCGCCATAAAGATCGATCACGATACCTGCAGGCGTGCTGAACCCGGTGGCTACAGAAGTCGGCGAAGTTGCACCGGCAAATATTTCCTTTACAGAGCCTGCGCCTTCGGTTACGAACACGTTGCCGAGCGCGTCTATCGTAACACCGGCGGGCGCTGCAAAGCCTGAGCCGATAGTTATTGCCACCCCGCCGCCTGCGGGGAGTTCAGTAATTAATTTGGCGCCGGCATCGCTTACATAAACATTGCCCGCTCCATCCGATGCAATACTGTTCGGCGTGGTAAATGCCGCGCTTAAAGTGCTTGTAGAGCCATCAGTATAAGAAATCTTTTTAACGGAATGACTGCCCTGGTCGGCTACATAAACGTTACCTAAAAAGTCGGTTGCCACACTAACCGGCGTAGTAAAACCGGCGCCGATAGCGGTAACCGCCCCGCCGGCTACAGGTATCTTTTTTACCAGGCCGTTGCCTTTATCGGCAACATAAATATTGCCTGTAATATCCACCGCAACGCCCGAGGGAGCGTTGAATCCCGAGCCTTTTACCACCGGTGTACCGCCGCCGGCCGGCATCATTTTTATATTATTGGTACCCTGGTCGGCTACATAAATATTGCCTGAAAAGTCAACCGCCACGGCGTTAGGTGCATTGAAACCCGAACCAAACGAAGTTAGCGTCGTGCCAAAGCCGGGCGCTAAAACACTGCCTGTAACCACCGGCGAACGCGGGTCGATAGCTGTACCAACGACATAATTAAGCGGTGTATTATAATAAAAGGATAAAGCGCTAACCTGGATGTTTGCCTGCGCGGTACTGCCGCCCGAGCTATTATAAGCGGTCACCGTATAGTTGGCCGGTACGCTTATTTTGGTTGGCGTACCGCTAAAAGTGCCGGTTACATTGCTAAAGCTCAATCCCGGCGGTACTGATGTGGCAAAATAACCGCCCACCGGAATGATCTCCCGCACGTAGCCGTCGCCATTATCGCCGGCATAAACATAACCGCTGTTGGCTATGGCAATACCTACCGGTACATTAATACCCGAGCCTATGGCATTAATGGCGCCGGTGCCGGCGGCAATTTCTTTTACTGCTCCATTCCCGGCGTCACTTACAAAAACATCGCCGGATTGATCGACGGCTACGCCCTGGGGCTGCACATATCCTGAACCCACTGCGATAAGGGCCCCGCCGGCAGCGGGTATCTCCTTAACCGTGCTGCTGCCCTGGTCGGCCACGTACACATTGCCTTTGCCATCCACCGCTATGCCGGTTGGCGATGTAAAGCCGCTACCCAGGGTGGTTATAGTGCCTGTCCCTGCAGCAACTTTTTTTACCAAAGCGTTCCCCTGGTCGGTTACGTAAACGTTGCCTGCTGCATCGACGGCAACGCCATAAGGATGCGAAAAGCCCGAACCCACGATGGTTGCCGTGGTACTGCCGGAAGCAAATTTCTTGATTGCGTTATTGCCATAGTCGGCAACATACAAAGTGCCGTTTGCGTCAACGGCTATGCCGTAGGGCGTGTTAAAGCCGGAAGCCACGACCACTGCCGTGGCGTTGCCGCCGCCAAACGGTATTTTGGTTACTGTATTGGCCCCGCCATCGGCCACAAAAACATCGCCGGCAGCGTTAACGGCCACACCGGTAGTGCTTAAAAATCCCGACGCCAGCGTCACCGAATTAACATTATAGCCGGGCGCTGCTACCCCGCTGGTTGCCGGCGCCAAAGGCGTGATGGCCATATTCAGGACAAAATCCTTAGCCGTGTAGCTAAAAGTGGGCTGCGCCAGGCCGGTTAAGCTGGCGCCCGCAAGCAGGCACAACAGCATAAGCAGTCCACGGATTTTCCGGACCTTATTGCCGGCCACATCGATTAAAACGGCGCCGGGATTTTTTAATAATGCGGTTAAGGGTAATAACTTTTTCATTTTAAAATGATAGGATGTTTTGATCAGGTGGTTATTTGTTTGCAAGCCCCGGGGCTGAGCTCATTTCTTAATGTCTTTTTTTTATTGCGCGTCGTTTTCCAGCCGGTCACAACTATTGCGCTGTTTCCGGCATCCGCTCAATTTGCGGTAACATAAAAGTGACAAACTTTAACAAGGCCGTTTTGCCTTTTTAGTAAGTGGCGGGTTTTAAGGAGTAAGTGGCGGGTCCTGGGTAGAAAAGTAATGCCGAACGCTCGCTGACCGGCATCGCCTGGGATACGAGCTGCAGAAAAAGGAAAGCCCTACGAAGATCATAAACTCCATAGGGCTTTCGGTAGTTGGAGGTAAGCCGAAAAATATTTAAGCTGTGCTGTAATTAAGTTTGAACAGATCAACCTCATCAACCAATTGGACGAGGGCGACCGCACCGTGGTTTTTAAGATCATCGACACCATGCTCACCAAAAAGAAGTTTAAGGACTTCTTTAACAACAATATTGCCGCTCTGTAAAGAACAAAGCCCGGCTCACTGGCCAGGCTCTGTCTTTTAAACAAGCTTTTCGTTATCTCGGCCAAGCGACACGCTTAGCCGGGCGGGATAAACCCGATTTTTTGTTTGATGAGGCCATTCACCGTATAATCCAACTGGTAAAAGCAAGTTCCGGTTAGTTGTATCTGCCCGTTTTTGTTTGAGTGCCCGTCGAATGTTTTTGAGGCTTATCCAGCGGCTTGACGATGACGACAAGCAAACCATTTTTAAACTGATAGACAAAATGCTTACCAATAAGAAGTTCAAGGATTTCTTTCAAAAAAACGTGGCTGCCCTATAAAATAACAAAGCCCGGCGCTCTTTGGCCAGGCCCTGTCTTTCTATCTTGCTTTTCGCTTATCTTGTTTACGGGCTACCTGTCTGCGGGCCACAAGCGGGACGCTTGCGGCAGCGAAAATTGCTTGCGGGAGCATGGGGACACGATTAGCCGGGCGGGAGGAAAATGGTAGTGAAATGGTAGCAAATGATACTTTCGCGGCTTCCATCTTTTGTTGATAGCGCTAAAAAATGCCTTTATTATCATTAAAAACGCGTTTTTCATTTGCCAGCTCCACCACCTTTCATTTTACCCCCCATACTAAATAACAAAGCCCGGCGCTCGGCCAGGCTCTGTTCTCTTATTTTGCTTTTCGTTATTGCGGGGTTTCAAAAAACTGTACTGTGTTTTCTTTTACTTCATACTTGAAGTACTTTTTGTAAACTTCTTTATCGACTTCAAAAAAGCGCATTTCGACAGCATCATAAGTCTCGTTATTTTCTTTTACAGTAACATCTATGGCTATGGCAGCAATTTTACAATCTCCTTTTTGTAAATGATCATTAAATGCCTTTTCGATCAAATCAATTATTTCTAAAGAAGGTGTTTTATCATTTTCGAAATATGCCCCAACTGGGATGACAGCGCCTTTCTTATTAATATATGTTCCAAACGGATAAAACTCGTCCGCATTTAGTAAAAACAGTTCTGCTTGTTGTTTTAATGCATTAATGATTTTATCTATATTCTCTTTTTCCATAAAAACGTACAACTTGTTTGACATTTTTGTGATCCACTCCGTACAAAGCTATGCACAAGTTGGGCAAGGTGGTGGCGGCGGCGGTTCTGGTGGCTTAATCGGAGTAATTACAGTTTTTGTAGCGTCCGGTTTTAGCGTAATAGGTTCATTTTCATAGGTCTTTATATCAAATGTAGATTTCTGTAAAGGCTTTGATATTTTTGCTCCTTTGTTTATAAGTAACTCAGGATCCTCTCCGTTATCATTCGAGTATTTTCCCCAATCTGGCGCGAGTATGCAGCGCAAAGGCCAAAAGCGTGGCGTACTCGTGCCCCGCAGGACATGTCGTAAACTATACATTTGCCCATGGTTTAAAAATACGTGCTTAATCCCATTCTTCAAAAAAGCCTAAAAAGTTACAGCGGTCTGCCTATCAGCGGCGCACGAGTACTCGGCCGCACAAGCCCGCGCTGCATACTCACGCGAGATTGGGGATGCGGGTATTGCCCAGGTTATCGCCCAGGTAATAGACGTATTCGTAATTCACGCCGTTGCCCTGTTTAACCGCTTTTCCTTCTTCGGTCTGTATAAAGTTTAGCGTATCGGGCATATTAAATCGGTGTTAATTTGAATTGATCAAATAATGATGTTATCCTTTTATTTAAACCAATGAAACTCACAAACCAATTGCCATCTTTACATTCTAGAACAAAGTTTTTTTCATCCGTCACATTTAACCAAATAATATTGATATTTCTTTCTTCATACAGACTTTTAAAATCTTCTAGTTCAAGTTTTAGCTTCCCGTCTCGCAATAGAAGATATTTTAAATACCAATATTCAGCCTGAAACGGCAAAGAAAATTCAGTAAATGGCTCTATTTCAAGATCGTTGGATATTAATAATTGCTTTGTAATTTTCAAAAGCTCATTTAACAAAGCAAGATTTCCTATATAAGCTGTGATGCTATATTTAACTACCTGACTGTGGTGCTCTTTTTCCATTTTTATAATAAGTATGTTTATGGGGATTAGTCTTCTTAGGTTCGCCATGAGTTGTAAAGTGGGTATCCGCCCTTTTTCTACCCTTGCTATCAAACGTGGTTCGTTGTGCGTAATTACCAGAGGCATCTTCACGAAGTTGTGTATGTGCTACCCCTCTGCCTTCAGCATCTATTTTGGTATTACCTGCTTTAGTTTTTACTGTTTTTAAAGCGTTTCCACCCTCGTCCGCAGGTACAAAAACTTTATCTGTTTTAGCTAATATATTAGCCGCGTCAGCGCCTTGTGTGATTTTAAGTGCTTCTGTTGTCGCTTTAATTTCCTCGGTGCCAATAAACAACTGGGCCACGTCTCCAACGCCATTACCGATCATATTGGCTTTTACATCGGCATTTCCATTTTTCCATTGGCCTTCGATCTTCATAACTGCCAAAGTGCCGTTTACTGCCGCCGTTACTGGGTTTGCAAGGCTAGCCAATCCTGTGACAGTTTCAACCGGATGTAACACAGCATGCACGGCCCCTGTCACAGTACCAATGACCGACTGTCCTATCCCCCCTAAAAAATTGCCAGCAACGGAGAGAACTCCAGGTGAATCGTCCGGTACATCACAAGGTGGACAGTTACCATCAGGATCCTCAGTATTAATAGGGTTATCCGCAACATAAACATAAGGAGATAAATCAACCTGGTCCGGATGCTCCGCATAGGTATCCACAACACCCCATCTGACTATCACCGGGTCATAGAACCGCGCGCCATAATCATAATCAGTAAAGTCCTCCTGTAACTCCTTTTTATTGTAAAGGTATTCATTTTTGGGATTTGGTATCGGGGATGTTCGCAAAATTTCGAGCCCGAAAGGATAATAATCATCCTGCTGATAGACTACCGCCGCGGCCGTTTTGGCGCCAAACGTTACCCGGGTATTGCCCAGGTTATCACCTAAATAACAGTTATAATCGTAATTCGTGGTACCGTTTGGTACGGCTTTGCCTTCTTCGGTTTGCATAAAGCCGATAGCCGTGCTGCTGTTGTCATATTCAATGCCGCCGATGTAATCGGTTGTTTTGGTCACCCCGCCTATCACGCTTACCCTTCTTAACTTATTGCCTTCGGCATCATAGGTATAGGTATCCGTGCCGTTGGGTACCGTTACCACGTTTGGCAGGTTAAGGATGTTGTAGGTAAAACTTTTGTTTTGGCCTGTATTAGCCGTATTGGCGGCGGTAAGCATGTTGCCGTTGCCATCATAAGTGTACCTGGTAATGCCGCTTACGAGGCCGGCGTTGCTGGCATTATTGTCTTTAACACTGTCAAGGCTGTTTTTACCGCTATAATAATATTGCAGCTGGGCCACCGAACATTATTTCCTTAAACTTTTGATCCATTTATCGAAATAATCCTTTTGTTCCGATATACTTCCGACTTCTTCTTCAATAGCTGGGTCAAAAATGTCAACGAGGTCATTTGGAGATGCTGGTTCGCCCAACTTCAGTTTGTACGCTTTTAGTCCTTTACTCATTTGTCTAGACATTCTTGAAGGATAAACATTTATTGCCGAGCCAAGACATAGAATAAAAAGTCCTCTGCCTTCAAGCACTTTTCTAATTTCTATTAGGCTAATAAAAAGATCCCCTTTGGAGGCCTTGATGCCAGTTAATCCGTCCATTACCAAATGTAATAAAACAAAACCGTCTTTTTGATCCCATTCAATTGCTACGTCAAATACTTGACCTCGTTTATCTGTTATACTAATATTCTTAACCATACTTTATTTTTTTATAAAAAGTCCGACAAATTCACCGTCCGTACCAACCCGTCTTGCACCTATAATGTTTTCGCTATTAATGCCATTAGGAATAGCAATTTCTTGCTCATGAGGAAAGGGACTGGAACTCCCTAAAACGCTATTAACATCAACGCCGTTGGCCGGTCGCTCTATTGTATACACCCAATTTCCTGACCCTGCGAAATCTCTGGCGACATTTGGAGAGCTGGTGGGTGGGCACACTACCGCTTTGGTACATTATCTATTTTATTGAAATAATAACATTATTCCGATACCTACCAATCCGATTCCAACAATAAGTAAACTTATGTTTCCTCCAAGAGTATCTGAAACTCCTTTAGCAAAACGTTTCATTTGGATATAGGAAAGCCATCCGCCCAAAGCTATCATTATAAAGCCGATCACTAAATTCATTATGTCCCTTTCTTTTTATTGTTTTTTTTGTCTCTTTTTTTCTGCGTCCTTATACTTCTGTTCGTCTTTTTTGAAAAAGTCCAATACGGCTTGACGAGATTTAGCGGGGTTCTTATCAATTAGTTTTTCCTCTTTAGCCTGGTCTACCATTTTGTCGCTTATCTTACTTGCTGCATAATTGATAATTCCTAAGATGTTCTTTCCCGCCTTGGTGAAATAAGATGTGGCGGCAATGAAAGCCCTCGCATGTTTAAAGAATAGTGCAACCTTTGACGACCTCCTACTGAACGATAAACTCACCGGCAACGAACGGCGGTGAAGTGATTAGAGGCTGGAGCTTAGTCCGAAAGTCAGTAAAGCCCGAAAGCTGCGATTGACGTTTCGGCAAAGTCCATAGGCCATAGCCTTCAGTAATAAACAGGAGATTATCTGCTACGGGCTATCCCGTACGTACGGGATCGACTATGTGCCACTCAATACTTCAGCACCAAAAACCCGGTTTTATGTTTGGCGATACCGCTTACCGTATAATCCAACTGGTAAAAATATGTCCCCGGTAATTGCATCTGGCCGTTTTTGTTTGAGTGCCCGTCAAACACTTTTGAACCGTTGTCATAGCCTTTGGCTTCGTAGATCAATTGGCCGTTCCTGTTCATGATCATCAGTTTGTTTTCGGGGTATTGGCTGATGTTGTCTATCTGCAGGTAATCATTTATACCATCTCCGTTTGGTGATACGCCCTGGTGTACCTGTATGCCGTCGTCAGCCAGTTGAGGCGTTTCGGTTGGTTTGGCTACGCTGATACCAGTCCCGATAGCTATCGGGATATAGCTGTCAGCGCCACCCGATGCCCGGGTCACCGTCAGGGTATAGGTTTTGTTGGTGGTGCCATTCTGCGCGGTTACTACCACAGTTATGGTATTGGGGCCAGGGGCCAATGCAATTGGCCTGGACAAGGTTCCTGATGTAACTGTGGCGCCGTTTACTTTTATCGTTGCATTGGCATCGCTGCTGACGGGGGTTAATTTCATCGATACGGTGGCACTGCCCGTACTTATGCTATAGCTGGTGGTGGTACTTGAAAAAGCTGGTGTTAAACCGCCGATACTGGGCCCGAGTTTGGACAGGTCGGCATTGGTTGAGGGCGCCCGGGTAACGGTCAGGGTATAGGTTTTGGTGGTTGAGCCGTCCTGCGCCGTTACTACTGTGCTGATCACCGTTTGAGTACCTTCCGCCAGCGCAATCGGAGCGGTGGCCGTGCCTGATGTTACGGCCGTGCCGTTTACTTTTATGGTTGCATTGGCATCGCTGCTGACGGGGGTTAGTGTCATCGTTGCGGTGGCATTGCCTGTACTTATGGTATAGCTGGTGGTTCCCGATAAAAAGGCCGGCGTTAACCCGCTGATACCCGGCCCGAGTTTGGCCAGGGTGGCAATGGCTGAGGGCGCCCGGGTTACCGTTAGCGTGTACGTTTTTTTGGTCGTGCCATTCTGTGCGGTCACGACTGTAGTGATCACCGTTTGGCTGCCTTCGGCCAATGCGATCGGTGTAGTCTTGGTTCCCGATATTATTACGGCTCCGTTTATTTTTATCGTTGCATTGGCATCGCTGCTGACGGGTGTTAAAGTCATCGATGCAGTGGCATTGCCTACACTCACCGTATAGCTGGTGGCGCCGCCTGAAAAGGATGGCGTTATCCCGCTCACATTTGGCCCCAGTTTGGCCAGGTTAGCATTGGCTGAGGCTGCCCGCGTTACCAACACGGTATAAGTTTTGGCAGTAACGCCATCCTGTGCCGTTACCACCGTGTTGATCACCGTTTGAACGCCTTCGGTTAGTGCAATCGGCGTTGACGCTGTGCCTGATGTCACCGGCGTGCCGTTTACCGTTACCGTCGCATTCGGGTCGGTTGTTGTCGGTGTGATTGTCATCGCGGTAACGGCATTGGCTACGCTGGCCTTATAACTGGTTGTGCCGCTTGAAAAAACCGGGCTTAAACTGCCCGGGCTTACGGTTAGCCCGGCTAAACCGGAGTTTGACGACACTACGCCGAAACGCACCGTAGTTTGGGTGCTTCCGCTTAAATTATAGGCTGTAATTTTATAGTTTTTGACCGGGGTAACAGCCGCTGGCGTACCGCTGATCACCCCGGTAGTATTGTTGAAACTTAAGCCTGCGGGTAAGGCCGGTGAAATATAATACCCGCCGCTGGGTGTATATTTTAGCACTTGTCCAACACCCGAATTAGCAACGTATAAGGCGCCGTTTACATCAACTGCAATGCCGGCGGGTTCTATCAGGTTGGAAATTACCGTTATAACTGCTCCGCCGCCCGCCGGCAACTCTTTTATAGCGCCGTTATAAGTGTCGGCGATAAATATATTTCCTGTTCCATCAGCTGCCAGCTGACCAGGCCCGTTAAATCCTGTTGCAACCGCCGTTGGCGCCGTACCTGCGGGGCTGCCTGCAGGTATTTTGTAAAGGATATTATTACCATCGTCGGCCACAAATATATTCCCGGTGCCATCGATGGCAATATCACCTGCTATATTGAACCCCGAAGCAATGATGGTGGGCCCGGAGGATGTGAGTTGATACACGTCGCTCACGTCGCTGCCAATATCGTTTCCAAACAGGTTACCGTGCGTATCGGGGACGAGGTAAGCAGGGCTACCCGACGGCAGCACAGTTTCGGCAAACGATGGGTACGGCGTTAATTTGGATGGAGGTTTTTCGTTTTTGCTGAGGTACGAATTGCCTGCACTATCAACCGCCACATTGAATAACTGGTTGTTACCCCCGCTAAAAATAACCGGGTCTCCCTTACCTTTTGGAAAAACCCAATTCTTGTAGCTCCCGGCGGGATTAAGGCTCTCATCGTTATCTGTATAATTATAAAGATCGGTTGCAAAAACATTCAATGAAGTATCAACGGCCACTGCATAGGATCTGTAAAATTGGTGGTCCATTAATACCGGCATATTGTTATATCCCCGCGCGGCTACACCGGCAGCGGTTGGCGTAAGCGGTGCAATGGCCTTCCCTATGGTAAAGCTTGACGCAGCATGATAAGATAGCGTTGGAACCGTGGCAGTAACGGCAATGCTTTGCATGGCAGCAGCGTGGCCTAATGTATTATAAGCGGTAATGGTATAATTTATGGCTGCCGATGCGACTGTTGGCGTTCCGCTGATGACACCAGTAACGCTGCTAAAGCTGAGACCCGCAGGCAATACCGGGCTAATATAATAGCCGCCCGCAGGGCTAAACTTGTCTATCACATTATTGGTGTTATCGGCGGCGTACAAATTTCCCTGCCCGTCAATCGCCAGCGCCGCAATAGTGCCGAGTCCCGAGGCAATCAGCACAGGGGTGGCGCTGCCAGCCGGGAGTTCGTTTATGGTATTTGCACTGTTATCGCTGTAATACAAATTCCCGGCGCCGTCGATGCATAAGTTTGACGGCGCACCCAGCCCCGATACCCGTGTTGACCAATTTGCCCGGCTGGCCGGGATCAAGTCGATATTTCCCGCGCCTGCGTCCGCAACATAAACATTTTCTGCTGCGTCAACCGCGACGCCCGAAACGGCAACAAATCCGCCGCCTATATTCACCGGGCCACCTTGTCCGTTTTGCGGAGCGCCATTAGTGTATTCATAAACACTGTTTGCCCCTTCGTTAGGAGTTGCTGAGTTAACGGCAGCAACGTATACGTTCCCTGCGGCATCAACCGTAATACCGGAGGCGCCCTGAAATTGACGGTATACTATATCCGGGAACTTGGATGTGTATGATAACGTTGTTGAACCCCGCGGAATGACGCCAAAAGTGTAATTGGCCGGGGCGCTGCTGTTTGAAAAATAAAGGTTCCCCGCGCCATCGGCAGCAAGCGGCCCGTACCCGGTGGTAACGGATGTTGGCGCCCCCCCGGCCGATGCAAATTTTACTACGCTGTTGCTGTTATCGGCAACGTATACTGTCCCGGCGCCGTCAACTGCCAGGCCTGTTGGTGCTGTCGCAGTTACAAAAGTGGCCGGTACGCTGTTATAATTTTGCGCAAATATGCTGGTGCTTGTTGGTGTAATGGGTGTTATGGTTGTTCCTACAGCATAGCTTTGCGGGCTGCTGTAACTGATTGCCGGGGGTGCGGGCAATATGGTTAATGTGCCGGCAACATAAGTGATAGTATAATTATTTGATACTGCCCCGCTTGCAATTATGGGATAAGTACCGCTTGGGGAGCCGGCCGTTGCCGTAGTGCTGAATGTGGGCTGCTGGGTTAAGGACGAAGGGCCATCGCCATTTACAAAGCCGGTAAAACTTGCGGTAAACGCCGGTATTGCCGCACCATAAGCAATTGTCTGGCTGTTTGCTGCTATGGTTAATGCACCGGGGCTAACACCCAGGTTTATTGTTGCAGATCCATGAACGGTATAATTCTGGGCTGTTATCACATAGCTGGTAACCGGGCTGGCAGCAGTTGGGGTGCCGCTGATAACGCCGGTGGTTGTGTTTAAACTTAGGCCCTGTGGTAAAGGCTGGTTGATTGTATAACCATTTTCCGGAAGGTATTCATCAATAAAGTGGTCGTGCGCGTCAGCAACATACAGTGTATTACCGGAAAAAATAAAGTCAACAGGATCCTCGAGGTACGCCAACTGAATGGTTGGCCCCCCGCCTGCCGGAATTTCTTTTACGACCCCTGAGTCAAAAAAACAAATATTCCCGTTATGCAGGGTAATAGCTTGGGGGTTCTTAAGCCCGTTTTGCGGGGTTGTTATGGTAATGGTTTTGCCGGTAGCGGCCAATATTTCCTTAACATCATTGTTTTCGCCCGCGGCATATATATTTTCGCCCTCGGCCACATATACATTTCCGGCGGTGTCCACCACCACCGAATTAGGATGGTAAAAGCCTGCGCCAATACTAACGGGCGTACCGCCGGCGGCGGGTATTTTCATAATGGCGTTATTGCCATAATCGGCTACATAAACGTTGCCAGCCCCGTCAACAGCCACGCCTTTAGGCTGGTTAAAGCCCGAAGCAAAAACAGTGGCCTGGTCGCCACCAAGTGGTGTTGCTATTATTCTTTTTACAGTATTGCTGGCCAAACAGGAAACATAAAGGATGTCTTTTTGGGAAGACGCCAGGCTGTTGTCAACAGCTATACCGCTCCCATTCTCCCCGAGCGTAGCAATTGTACCATTGATACCAGCAAAGGTGTATGCGGTGTTTCTTTTTATCGCGCCGCCGTCGAGTATATAAAAAGACAGGGTCCTGGTAAAAACCACACTTTCCAGTCCGAGAAACGGGTTATCTTGTGTGTCCGTTAAAACTGCCCCATCCGCATAATAACCAGGTAAAATTGCCCCCTGGTACAATGGGTAAAGCGGGGCGATGGGGGTGCCCAGGGTGAGCGGCTGCGGGCTGGTGTAGCTAAATGGATTCTGTTTCGTCACTACAATTGTATACGTTTTAGATGTCCCATCTACCGCTGTTACCGTTATTGCAAAAGTAGATGCGGCATTGTCAAGCGGGAAAGTACCACCAACAAGGGATTGATCGGTATAAGGGCCAAACTTGAGAGTCGCGTTTGGATCGGCGGAGTATGCTGTAAAGGTGAACTGCGTGGCATAACCCGCGTTTACTGTATAATTAGTGATTGCCGGGTCAAGAGCCGGGCTTAGCGTACCAGGGCTAACAATGAGGTTCGAAAGGTTATCATTCGATTGGGCCTGAACCTGCAGGCTGAAGGATAGTAAACAGGAAATGAATGCCAACACTATTGGCATCCCTTTGAAACCGCGGGAAAGTATCTTCATAAACTAAATTTAAAGCAGCATAATGATCGCTTATTATATCACCGTCTAAAAATCAAAGTTCACGAATAACGCAAATCCCCTGCGTGCTAAAAGTAATTAGAATTTGCAGGGTACGCAATAACATCTTTGGGGTATATGGGGGAAGTCCGTGAGTCAGTAAAGTCCGGTAGACGAAGCTCTTGGGGCTTTACAGACTTTCTCCTTTTCTAACTTTCGGACTTTACTGACTTTCGGACTTTCCGGACTAACATCAATACTTCAGCACCAAAAACCCTGTTTTATGTTTGGCGACGCCGTTCACGGTATAATCCAGCTGATAAAAGTACGTGCCCGGTAGTTGCATCCGCCCGTTTTTGTTGCTGTGGCCGTCGAATACTTTTGAACTGTTGTCATAACCGCTGGCTTCATAGATCAACTGCCCGTTCCGGTTCATGATCATCAGTTTGTTATCCGGATATTGGCTGATGTTGTCGATCTGGAGGAAATCATTTATACCATCTCCGTTTGGCGATACGCCCTGGTGTACTTGTATGCCATCTTCGGCAAGCGTTGGTATCCCGGCCGTCCCGATAGCTATCGGGATGGTTACGCTGATGCCGGTCCCGATGGCTATCGGGACATAACCATCCGCCGCGCTTGCGGCCCGTGTTACCGTCAAAGTATAGGTTTGGGTCGTGGCGCCATTTTGTGCGGTTACCACCGTTGTGATGGTATTGGGGCCTACTGCCAGTGCTATCGGCGCGGTGGTCGTTCCCGATGCTACCGCTGTGCCGTTTATTTGTATAGCTGCATTGGCATCACTGCTAACGGGTGTTAATTTTATCGCTGCAGTGGCATTGCCTGTACTTATGGTATAACTGGTGGTGGTGCTTGAAAAGGCTGGTGTTAACCCGCCGATGTTCGGCCCCAGTTTGGACAGGGCGGCATTGGCTGACGGCGCCCGGGTTACCGCTAGGGTATAGGTTTTGGTGGTGGAGCCGTTCTGGGCGGTTACCACTGTGGTAATTACCGTCTGAGCACCTTCGACTAACGCGATCAGGGTTGATGCCGTCCCGGATGTTACCGCAGCACCGTTTACTTTTATCGTTGCATTGGCATCGGTTGTTGCAGGGCTGATCGTTATGGTTGAAACGGTGTTGGCTACACTAACAGTATAGCTGGTGGTCGCCGGGGCAAATGCCGGGGTCAAAGTGCCGCTGCTCAGCTTTAATGCGGACAGGCTGGCATTGGTGGATACCGCACGGGCTACTGTCAGGGTGTAGGTTTTGGTGGTTGAGCCGTCCTGTGCCGTTACTACTGTGCTGATCACCGTTTGGGCGCCTTCGGCCAATATGACCGGTGCGGTCACTGTGCCCGATGTTACCGTTGTTCCGTTTACTTTTATCGTCGCATTGGCATCGCTGCTGACGGGCGTTAAGGTCATCGAGGCGGTGGTATTGCCTGTACTTATGGTATAGCTGGTGGTTCCCGATGAAAAGGCCGGCGTTAACCCGCTGATACCCGGTCCCAGTTTGGACAAGTTAGCGTTGCCTGACCCGGCCTTGATTACCGTTATGGTATACGTTTTAGTAGTCGTTCCATCTTGTGCCGTTACTACGGTGGTGATGGTGTTTGGGCCCACATTCAGGTTGATCGCCCCTGACGCAGACCCGGATGTTACTGCTGTTCCATTCACCGTTACCGAAGATGTGGCTACGCCCGTTGTTGGCGTAACTGTCATGGAGCTTACTGTATTGCTTACATCAACTGTATAACCGGTTGTTACTGCTGAAAAAACAGGGCTTAATGTGCCACTGCTGAGTTTCAACTGGGACAGGTTGGCATTGGCGGAGGCAGCGCGGGTTACCGTTAGGGCATAGGTTTTGGTGGTGATGCGATCCTGGGCAGTTACCACGGTTGTGATGATGTTGGCGCCCACGGTCAACGCATTCCCTGATGATGCCGCGCCTGTCGCCACTATCGTTCCATTCACCTTTATTGTTCCAAGTGGGTCTGTAGCCGTGGGTGTCAGGGTGATCGAAGTTATCCCATTACCAACATTGGCGATATAAACGGTAGTACCGCTGGCAAATACGGGTGTTAGGGAGCCGCTGCTTAAAGCCAGGTTTGAAAGCGTGGCAACCGCAGGCGGGGTGATTTTTATATTTACGACTGCGGAATTATTACCCATACTATTATAGGCGGTTACGGTATAATTAGTTGCCGGGCTTATAACTTTTGGCGTGCCACCGATTGCTCCTGAAGCGTTACTGAATGTTAGGCCAAGTGGCAGGGCGTTTATATAAAAGCCGCCCACCGGCGTTATTTTTTTAACCGTGCCGGTACCGGCGTCGCCCACATAAACATTACCGGCGCCATCAACACATACGCCGTACGGCTGGTTAAAACCGGAACCGATTGATATCACGGCGCCACCGCCGGCGGGTATTTCTTTTATAGCATTGTTAAGCTGATCGGCCACAAAAACATTCCCGGCAGCGTCGACGGCAACGCCGGTTGGCTGATGAAACCCGGAACCTAAAGTAACCGGTGCGCCACCGCCCGCCGGTATCATTTTAATGGCGCTGTTGAGCTGGTCGGCAACGTAAACATTGCCTGTAGAATCAACGGCCACACCAGCCGGATAATTGAACCCGGAGGCAATGGTGATTACGGCGCCGCCGGCTGCGGGAATCTTTTTAACCGTACCGCTCCCGGCATCGCCGATATACACATTGCCGCTCGCATCTACAGCCACGCCATTGGGGCCGTTGAAACCTGCCCCAATAATAATCGGCGGGCCTCCGTTGTAGGGGATTTTTTTTACATTGTTTGCACTATTGTCTGTCACATATATGTTTCCCAAAATATCAACAGCTACACCATAAGGTACCGTAAAACCAGAGCCTTCAACAATTGGCGCACCACCGGCTGTTGGGATCTTGCTGATATTACGGGTGCCTGCATCTGCAAGATAAACATTTCCTGTTGCATCAACCGCAACACCAAGGGGGGTGCTGAGCCCTGATGCCAATACGGACGGTGAGGTGCCGTATCCCGCCGTCGCAAGTCCGCTATAGGTTGGCAGCAATGGCGTAATCGGTGTATTTATAGCATACGATTGCGGGCTTACATAGGATAACGTTAAAGGGCTGGTTTTTATATTGATTGTTGTTGTGCTTCCGCCGCCCAGGTTGTAAGCAGTCACCACGTAGTTTTTCGCTGCGGTATTTACTGTCGGCGTGCCGCTGATGGCTCCTGTATTGCTATCAAAATGCAAGCCTGCAGGTAAAACGGGGCTTATGTAATACCCGCCTATCGGCTTTATCTCTACAACGGAGGGAATAAAAGCATTGGAAACATAGAGGTTACCGGAGGCATCCATGGCGATACCGAAGGCGACGTTAAAGCCGGTTGCAACAACAACAGGAGTACCGCCACCAGCCGGTATCTTTACAATTGAGCCATTATTAGACGCAAGTGTCACGTACAAATTTCCCGCGGCATCAATTGCTATTGCAGTTGGAAAGTTCAGGCCCGTTACAATACTAACAACAGGGCCACCGCCTGCCGGGATTTCCTTGATGGCATTGTCATGTGAGTCGGTGACGTAAACATTTCCTGCCGCGTCTAACGCCAAACCAAATGGAACGTTGAACCCGTTTGCTAAAGTGACTGGTGTACCATTTCCCGCAGGGATCATTTTTACCGCATTGTTACCCCGATCGGTTACATACACATTTCCCTTAGCATCTACTGCAACACCACATGGCGCATTGAACCCCGATCCAAGTGTTACCAGGGGCCCGCCACCAAATGGTATTTCGATCACGTTATTGCCGCTTACATTTGCTACGTATACATTCCCTTTGGCGTCTACGGCTACGCCGCTCGGACCACTGAAACCCGCGCCTAAACTAATCGGCGCACCGCCGCCAACCGGCAATTCTTTTATCGTACTGTTACCTTCATCGCCAATGAATACATCGCCGGCCGCGTCTATCGCAATCCCAAATGGGTCCTGATATCCCGAGCCAAAATTGGCGAAACTATTGCTATAACCAGCTGCCGCCACCCCGCTGCTGGTAGGCGTTAAATTGCTAATTGCTGTGCCGGTAAGGTAATTTTGCGGACTATTGTAGCTGATAACCGGCAAAGCCGGCAAATTAACTTTGATAATAATTGATGCTGCATTACTACCAACAGAATTGAATGCGGTTATGGTATAATTGGTTGCAAATGACTGGGCCACCGGTGTGCCGCTGATGGCACCCGTAGTAGTGTTAAACACCAAACCTTGCGGCAAAGCCGGGTTAATGTAGTAGCCGCCCTGGGGCTGAATTTTTTTAACCAAGTTATGCCCGTAGTCCGAAACATATAAATTATCTGCCGCATCAACCGTAACCCCGATCGGGCTCAAAAATACCCCGCTCAATGTTATTGGATTGCCTCCTCCTGCGGGGATTTCCTTTACTGCATTATTATTATAATCAGCCACAAAAACATTACCTGTATTGTCAACGGCCACACCAGTTGGTAAAGAGAAGCCGGATCCGAGGGTTAATTGGGCGCCGCCATTTACCGGCACCTCTTTAACGGCATTATTGTTCTCGTCTGCGACAAAAATGTTTCCGTACGTATCCAGGGTGACGCTTGCCGGCGAGTTGAAGCCGGAAGCTACAACTACCGGCGCACCATTGTTCGGTGTGATTTTTTTTACGGCGCCGCCATCAGTAACGAAAACATTCCCACCGGCATCTGTCGCAACGCCGTATGGGAGGTTAAATCCGGAGCCGAACGCTACAGCCGCACTGCCACCAGCCAGCACCTCTTCTATCGCGGTTAGGTTACTTGCGCCCGAAATAAATATATTACCTTTCAGGTCCACAGCAACCCCGGTTATGGTACCATCCCCGGTATACGCCGATACCTGTGCATTAGTGCCCGCGTGTATTTCTTTAACCAGGTAATTATCGCCATCGGCAATGAATATATTGTTGTATTGATCCAAAGCTACCCCAAACGGATGGTTGAGCCCTGAACCTACAGCCGTGTATTTATTGCTGTAACCCGGTGCCGCTACGCCAACGCTCACAGGATTAACGGTGGTGATGGCAGTACCTGCAGTGAAAGTTTGCGGCCCGCCGTAATTGATGTTTAATGCGTTTACCGTAATGCTTATAGTCGTCGAAATATTGCCAGTACTGTTATATGCCGTGACCGTATAATTCGTCGCGGCGCTTTGTATCGCCGGGTTCCCGCTGATTACGCCCGTGGTGTTTGAAAAACTTAAGCCAGGCGGCAATGCCGGGCTGATATAATAACCGCCAACGGGCTCAATTTCTTTTACGGAACTATTAAGCTGATCGGCCACATATAAATTACCGGATACATCCACGGCGACACCCGCAGGGCCATTGAAACCTGATCCTATGCTAATCGGCGTAGTTCCGCCGGCAAATATCTCTTTAACAGCGCTGTTCCCGGCATCGGCCACAAATAAATTTCCTGAATTGTCTATCATAACCCCCATCGGGTTATTAAATCCCGACCCGACGACAATAGGGGCGCCTGTTCCTGACGGCACCTCCTTTACTACACCGTTGCCGGTATCGGCTACGTATACATTGCCGTTAACGTCCACGGCAACCCCCTCAGGCGCATTAAATCCGGAACCTACAATAACCGGAATAATCAGGCCGGGCAGGATTTCCTTTACGGCGTTATTGCCGTTGTCGGCGACGAAGACATCGCCGGCAGCGTCAACGGCCAAACCATAAGGGTGATTAAACCCTGAACCTAAAAATTCAATCGTGGTCGATCCTGCCGGGATTTCCTTTATCGCATTGTGGCCATAGTCTGCTATATATAAATTTCCGAAACCATCAACAGCTACTCCGGTCGGATTACTGAACCCCGAGCCGACAATCACCGGGCTGCCGCCACCTGACGGCATCATTTTTACCTGGTTATTACCGCCATCCGCAACATAAATATTGCCGTTTCTATCAACCGCAACGCCGCCCGGAATGCTAAATCCGGAACCTAAAACTACCGCATTGCTGCTGTATCCCGGGGCAGGTACACCTGTACTGGTTGGTGTTAACGGCGTTATAGCCGTCCCTGCAAGATATGTTTGCGGTCCGTTATAACTAATAGCCGGCAAAGTCAGCTGGTTTGACTTTTTTACTTTCATACCTGAGGCGCTTTTATGCCCTTTACTGCCATTTTGATCAATTGCACTAACGTGGCCAGTTCTACTGGTTATATGTCCGCCTGCGCAGAGCTCTGTTTTAGCACAAACCAGCAATGCAATTATCAGCAGTGATATTTTGCAAAAAAAACTTGTTCCGCCAAGCCGAATTTGCGCCGGCCGTAATATAATTTTCATAATACTTTATTTTTTGTATTAAAACGCCTAATAATCTGATACTTACACCATATAACTAAAAAAGCCGGGGCCAAATAAGAAACATCTATTTGCCCCCGACCTTTTAATTTCATTAATTTTTTTCGCTCAATATTTCAGCATTATAAAGCCGGTTTTATGTTTGGTGATACCGTTTACCGTGTAATCCAACTGATAGAAGTAGGTGCCCGGCAGCTGCATTTGCCCGTTTTTATTAGAACGCCCATCGAACATTTTTGAACTGTTATCATAACCGCTTGCCTCATAGATCAATTGCCCGTTCCGGTTCATGATCATCAGTTTGTTGTCCGGGTATTGGCTGATATTGTCGATCTGTAAAAAGTCGTTTATACCATCCCCGTTTGGTGATACGCCCTGGTGTACCTGTATGCCATCGTCTGCCAGTGTTGGTGTTTCTGCTGTCCCGATAGCTATCGGGATGGTTACGCTGATTCCCCGGCCATAGCTGTCGGCGCCGCTTTCCGCCCGTGTTACCGTCAGGGTATACGTTTTGGTAGTAGTACCATTCTGGGCGGTTACCACTGTGGTGATGGTGTTGGGGCCTACGGCCAGTGCTATCGGTGCGGTCGTCGTTCCCGATGCTACCGTTGTACCGTTTATTTGTATAGTTGCATTGGCATCACTGCTGACGGGTGTTAACTTTATCGATGCGGTGGCATTGCCTGTACTTATGGTATAGCTGGTGGTTGTAGCGCTAAAGGCCGGCGTTAGCCCGCCGATACTCGGCCCGAGTTTGGATAGGGCGGCATTGGCTGACGGCGCCCGGGTTACCGTTATCGTATAGGTTTTGGTGGTGGCGCCATCCTGTGCCGTTACTACCATGCTGATCACCGTTTGAGCGCCTTCGGCCAGCGCAATGGGAGCGGTGGCGGCGCCTGATGTTACAGTCGTGCCGTTTACTTTTATCGTTGCATTGGCGTCGGTTGTTGCAGGGGTGATCGTCATGGTCGAGACCGAGTTGATCACGCTTTCAGTATAGCTCATTGTGCCGGCTGAAAAAGCTGGTGCAATAGTGCCTGTACCCGGTTTTAACGAACTAAGGTTTGCGTTAGCGGATGGCGCCCTGGTTACCGTTAAGGTATAGGTTTTGGTTGTGATTCCGTCCTGTGCCATTATTACCGCGGTGATGACCGTCTGGACGCCTTCAGCCAATGTGACCGGCGCTGTCAACGTGCCCGATGTAACCGTTGTGCCGTTTACTTTTATCGTCGCATTGGCATCACTGCTGACCGGTTTTAGGGTTATAGATGCAGTGGCGTTACCTGCATTTAAGGTATAGCTTGTGGTTGCGGAACTAAAAGCGGGGGTTAACCCGCCGATACTTTGACCCAGTGTTGACAGGTTGGCATTGCTGGATGCCGCCCTGGTTACGGTTACCGTATAGGTTTTATTAGTAGTGCCATCTGCGGCTGTTACCGCTACGCTAATGGTATTGGGGCCCACATTCAGGTTAATGGCGCCGGATGCTGTTCCCGACGTTATCGTCGCTCCGTTTACTTTTACTGCAGCAGCTGGGTCGGCGGTAGTCGGGGTAACCGTTACCGAAGTAATCGTATTCGCCACGGCGTCTGTATAGCTGCCGGCGCCACCGGCAAATGCCGGGCTTAACGTTCCTTTGCTCATTTTCAGCGAGGAAAGGTTGTCGTTAGCAGATGCCGCGCGGGTTACGCCTACGGTATAGGTCCTGGTGGTCGTTCCATCCTGTGCTGTTACTATCGTAGTGATGAGATTCGGACCCACCGCTAATGGGAGGCTTTGGGAAGCGTTGCCGGAAGTAACGGCAAGTCCGTTGACGGTGATAGATGCCATGGGGTCTGCAGCGGTTGGCTTTACGGTTATTGAAGCTATGCCATTGCCAACGGTGGCTGAATAGTTGGTTGTTGATGCTGAAAAGACCGGGTTGAGCGTGCCGTTACTTAAAGTCACGCCTGAAAGGTTGGCGTTTACCCCAACGGAAACCTGGATATTGACAACCCCCGAACCGCTGCCCGAAGCATTGTAAGCGGTAACAGTATAATTTGAAGCAGGGCTTAAAACGGTAGGGGTACCAGCGATGGTGCCGGTAGTGTTAGAAAAACTTAAGCCTGCGGGGAGCGACTTGCTTAGATAATAACCGCCGGTTGGTGCGATCTTTTTTATTGCCTTATTGCCAAAATCCGCCAAATAAATATTTCCTGAAACATCTACTGCCAGGTTATATGGAAGATTTAAACCGCTTGCTATGGTAATCGGTGATCCGCTACCGCCCGGAATTTCCTTTAAAACGTTGGCCCCTCTTTCGGTGTAAAATACATTTCCGCATGCATCAACGGTTACGCCATAGGTGGCGTTTAAGCCCGACGCAAGGGTAATTGGGGTGCCGTTGCCCGCCGGTATTTTCTTGATCGCGACATTCCCGTCGTCGGCAACATACACATTGCCATAACCGTCTACGGCAATAGCTGTCGGGAAGCTAAAGCCGGCCCCTAATGTGATCACGGGCCCTCCCCCTACAGGGATTTCCTTTATGGCGTCATTACCGGTATCGGCAACGTACACATTTCCGGAAGCATCAACTGCAACACCAAACGGTCCGTTAAACCCTGATCCCAAAGTAATCGGCGTACCATTACCCGGCGGAATCTTCTTTATCGCATTATTATTATAATCGGCTACGTAAATATTTCCGACCGCATCTACAGCCAAACTAAAAGGGTTGGAAAAACCTGACCCCAGGCTAATTGCCGGTCCGCCGCCTGCCGGAAATTCAGTTACCAGGTTGGTGGTTTGTTGTACAATGTATATATTATTTGAAGCATCAACCGCAACATCAGTGGGTTTGCTAAAAGTAGTATTGGTTATAACCGGGCTAACTGAATACGCTGCCGGTGAAACTGCCCCCCCAACGGTTGGTGACAACGGTGAAATAGCGGCGCCTTTGGTGTAACTCTGCGGGCCGGCATAACTCACGTTTAATGCGCTTACACCAATATTGATTTTAAAAGAGGTACTGCCGCTGCTGTTATAGGCGGTGACTGTATAAAACATGGCAGGGCTTAGTTTTGTCGGTGTGCCGCTTATAACACCGGTTGAATTGTCAATACTTAGTCCATCCGGCAATGCGGGGCTAACGTAATATCCGCCGGTCGGCGTAAACGAATGAACGACAGTATTATCATAATCAGCTGTATAAACGATGCCGGCATTGTCTATCGCAACACCTGTTAAGGTTTGAAAACCCGCGGCAATGGTAATCGTCGCGCCACCCGCCTTAATTATTTCCTTTAAAGCGCTGTGACCGAAATCAGCTACAAATACATTCCCTGAATTGTCGACGTTTACGCCATAAGGATTTGAAAAGCCTGTGCCTATCGTGATTGTTGAACCATCGGCGGCGAGGATCTCTTTAACGGTGCTTGCGCCAAAGTCGGCTACATAAACATTGCCTGCCCCGTCCACAGCCACACCGGCCGGGTTAGAAAACCCCGAACCGATTACAGTTGTCGCACCGCCAATGGCGGCTATTTTTCGCACTACGCCGTTAAGATAATCAGCTACATAGGCATTGCCGGCTGCATCTGCCGCTACGCCATAGGGGGCATTATAGCCTGTACCGATGGTTGTAATGGTGCCAACACCGGCAAGCACTTTTTTTATTTTACCGCTTCCGTAGTCCGACACATAAATATTTTCCTGCCCGTCAACGGCTACTCCATCGGGGTTCTGAAACCCTGAACCTAATGTGAAGGATGCACTCCCGCCTGTTGGGTACTCCGTTATCAAACTGCTGCCAAAATCCGAAACAAAAACATTACCAGCGCCATCAGTAGCAATACCCCGCGGATGCGCAAAACCCGATTTAAATGGAACGGCGAGACCGCTATAGGCTGCAGACGATACCGCGCTGCTTGTTGGCGTCAGCGGTGAGATCGGAACATTTACGGGATACAATTGCGGGCTGACGTAACTTATGACCGGAAATGGCCCGCTAACGGTAACATTTAAAGTTGCCGACGCATTGCCGGAACTGTTATAAGCGGTGATTACATAATTTGTCGACGGAAACAGGCCGGTTGGCGTGCCGCTGATGGTACCTGTTGTGGCATCCATGGCCAGCCCTGGCGGCAGAGCGGTATTGAGATAAAAGCCTCCTGTTGGCAGTATTTTTTTGACCGCAGCATTATTATTATCGGTTACATATACATTCCCCGCGCCGTCTACGGCTACATACTGCGGGCCATTTAAACCAGATGCCAGGCTAATCGGACCACCTCCGCTCACCGGAATCTCCTTCACAGCATTATTGCTTGCGTCTGCCACGAATACATTCCCCGCAGCGTCCACGGCAATGCCATCGGGCTGACTAAAGCCTGAACCTAAAGTAACCGGAATGCCACCGCCAACAGGGATCTTTTTTACTAAGTTGGCGCCTGCATCGCAAAAGTAAACATTGCCCTGTGCGTCCACAGCCACCCCAAAAGGCAAACCAGAGCCCGGTGCTAAGGTGACCGGGGCGCCGCCGCCAACCGGGATCTCTTTGACAGCGCTATTGCCGGCATCGCCAACATATACATTCCCCATTGCGTCTACAGCAACGCCATTCGGCTGATTAAACCCGGCGCCTACCGTCACTGTCGACCCATCGCTAACGCGTATTTTTTTTACCGAATTGCTCCCGTAATCAGCCACATAAACGTTGCCTGCAATATCCACGGCAACACCGTACGGCGTGACAAGGCCGGAACCGATTTGTACCGGCGCACCACCGCCAAAGGGGATCTTGCTTATCGTGGAGTTATTTCGTAAAGCCACATAAACATTACCGGCCGCATCAACCGCCACCCCGATCGGGCTAAAAAAATTTGAAGCCAAAACCTGCGGTATGTTATTATAAGCAGGCGCAACCACCGCGCCGCCAATGTTAGTTGGCACAAGCGGTGCGACAGCGGTATTTACATGGTAACTTTGCGGGCCGGCGTACGCGATAGAAGGAAGATTTATCATCGCCGGTTTGCGGAGACCAGTAAGCGTTTTGCCTTTTTTGTGCCCCGGCCCTACCGGTGCTCCAAGTATTTCGCCGCTAAAGCAAAGTAAAACGATCCATGCCAAAAAGCATGGCCTGACGAAAAAAATTGTCTTTTTAAATGCTGTTAACGATAAAGCGTTATGTGTTTTCATGCCGAAAAAATTTTATATGCCCGGGTTCATTGATTTGTTGAGCAGCGCTATAGCGACAAATGGCGGGGACATCTTCCCGCACAATTATTAAATAGCGTCAACAAAACTGCGGCTTAAACAATGCAGGGGCAATCGCATGAGCATGTGAATATCACCCCAAAAAAAGGCGCAACTAACATGCATTTTTAGCTATAAAGTGATATACCTGGCTTCGGATTGTTCAACGAGTGAAAAACTTTGACCCAAAATGCAGGGTCAGCGGCGGGAAGAATTTAAAATGAAAATGATTTTATTGGGGGCTGTAACGGACAGGCAGCCGGAAGATCACACCAGTTTATCGCTTATTGCTTTTACAATGGCCTCTGACCTGGAATGTACTTCCAGTTTTTCGTATACGCAGCGAATGTAGGTCCTGACCGTATCGATAGAAATAAAATGTTTGTCGGCGATCATTTTATAAGTTAACCCTTTAACCAGGCCATTTAACACTTCTGTTTCTCTCGAACTCAGGTATATTTTTTCTTTTTTGTTCTCCTGCCGGTATTGAATATTCTGGAAGATCTTCCTGGCTATAGATGGTGTAAGCGGAGACCCTCCTTTGTATACGATCCTGATATTTTCGAGTATGTTCTCGGGTATCGAACTCTTGATCAAATATCCCGAAGCACCCGCCAAAATGGCTTCCATAATTTTATCTTCCTTTTCAACAACGGTAAGCATCAGAATATTGATAAAAGGATATTTTTCTTTTATTCTCCGGGTATAAGCAATGCCGTTCTCGCCTGGCAGGTCAATATCCATCAGGATTACATCGGGCACAATATCACCTTCAAACTTGATCACGGGAGCGGCCCGGTCATAGTCGCCCACGCAAATAAAGTCGCCCGATAGCGCGATCAGGCTTTTAAGGGCCCGTCTCAGATTTTGGTTATCTTCAACGATCAGAACTTTAATTGGCATGCTTTTCAAAGGTAACGGCATTATTTAGTTTATCCTATCACATGGCTATGTGATATTGCAGCTGATATTTATGGTTGTGCCACATCCTGCGGCCGAAGTGATCTTTAATTTGCCGTTTATTTCGGTTGCCCTTTTTTGAAGGTTGTTCAACCCGTCGCCGGGCTTTATCCCGCTGTATTCAAACCCGCAGCCATTATCGGCAACCTGCATTATCAATGTTTTTTTATGTTTAAGCGTAAACGACACCCCGATTACGCTCGCATTACTATATTTTATCGCATTGTTAAAAGCCTCTTTAAATATTAAAAACAAATTTTTGCGCCTCAGCATATCTGTTTTTATGTCGTACAAACTTTCATCCATGGTAAAGGCCAGGCGCATTTCTTTTGCTTCTGCAACCGGGTAGCTGAACTCCTCCATGCGTTGCATTAAGCTGTAAAGGTTGTCGTTCTCGGGTTTAATGGCCCATACCATATCATTCATCGAGTTGATCATGGCGCGGGCGCGCACACCAATGTCCTCCATCATGTTTTTTGATGTTCCTACGTCGTTATCGGCATTTTGAATGGCCACTTCACTGAATATAGAAATACTGCTCAGGGTACTTCCCAGGTCATCATGAAAATCAGCTGCAATGGCGTCTCTTATTTCTTCGATGGCTAACAGGTGCTTTATCTTGTACCGGTATAAGTTGTACAATACTAATGCGATCAACAATGTGACAGTCGTCCTGAACCACCAGGTTGCCCAATAAGGCGGCAGAATTACGAAGTTAAATGAGGCCTGGTGTTCATTCCATATACCGTTTCTGTTGCCCGACTGAAGGTAAAACGAATAAGCCCCCGGGGGCAGCTGCGTATAATTGGCGCTGCGCTGGTCATTTGCATAAAGCCACTTCGGGTCTGCCCCCTTCAGGCGGTATCGAAATTTAATATGATCAGGATCTGTATAAAGGAACGCTGTAAACGCTATGTTAATAGAGTTGTCTGAATGCGTTAACACCAGGTTGGGACGATTGGTTTTAGTTGGCAGGTTTTGGAATACGGGCTGGTTATTTACGGAGATGATTTCGAGTACGGGGTCCGACGGCACCTGCACATTTTTCAGATCGGGTGTAAACCATTCATAGCCATTTCTAAAGCCGAAAACCATATCCTTGCCGATAATTGAAAAAGGCGAAGCCGGAAACGTTTGAATCATCGGCGTTTCATGTTCTGCTTTTGCAGATAACCGGGTATCCAGGTCGTAATTTAGAATACCGCTTTCGGAGCTTATCCAAACGGTATTTTTTAAACTGATAACATTTTCACAGTCGGGATTAAATAAATGGGCAAGGTTATTAATTATGGTAAAACTTTTAGTTTGTTTGTTAAATATGCTCACGCCATCGCCCGCCGCACATATTATCCGGTTGTTGGCTGCATCAGCCACATCAAATAAAAAATAATCTGCCTTTCCACCTTTCCCCCTATAAACATTTGTTGTCTGCGAGCCAACATTATAACTAAACAACCCGTTGCGCGATGCAATCCAGAGCATTTTGTCATCACGATCATAAAAACCGTTTTGCAGGTTATATTTAAGCGGATCCTGGCCTTTGTCGGTCTTGTTGTATACCACCACACCCTTAATTTTATGGTCCGACAGGTCGTACTTAAAAAGGCCCAAATTTGTGGCCATATAGCAGGTATTAACATCGGTCAAAAAAACGCTGCGGATAGCGTACACCAGGCCAACGGAGTCGGGAACGGGCAATTTTTTTTCAGATATTATCCCCCGTCCGGGGCTCCATTCCATGATTTTTTTTTGCGTCGCCAAAAGCCATTTGTTTTTTGATACTTGTGCAAAATCATATAATCGTTTTGCTTCGGGCGTTTGGTTAAAAATTTTAATGATTTTTTTTGTCTGCCAATTCACGCAAATCATTCCCTGGTTGTATGATGACATCCAAACTTTTGCGGTATCATATTTATCCCGGGCTATTTTATCTATGCCGGTTTCGTCCAGGTTATTTTTGTTGATAAAACGCACCTTAAATTGCTGGTTTAGTACATCAACCATGCTGATGCCAAAATTCGTACATAACCAAAGACGGCCCTTTTTATCAGTGGTCATCCTGTTAATGGTATTGTTTGGCAGGCTATACGGATTATTTTCATCGTGCGCATAAATAACCTCCGTTTTCTTCAGGGCGGTATTGTATACAACTAAGCCTTTGCCATCCGTAGCTATAAATAGGTGTATTTTCCGTTTATCCTCGGGTAAAAACAAAAGGTCATTTACCATTACATCCTTTATTCCTGTGTTTACAATGTTAATGTCCTTTAGATTATTGAACGTGAACACACCCCGGTTGGTGCTCACAAAAATGGTTTTTCCGCTTATGGCTACAGCATCAATCTTAACCAGCGAATGGTTATAGATCAAAGTATGCGTTGAAAATGCGCCGGTGTTAATGCTGTAGATGTATACTTTTTCGCGGCTCGATATGAGCAGGGTATTTTTGCCGATCAAAAAAATCCCTAAGGGATCAGTTACCCTTGTAAGTTTGGTGAACGAGATTTTTAGCGTATGCAAGTCTGCCCTGGCCAGGCCATGGTCACACACGAACCATAGATTTCCCGCCTGAAAACAAAAGCCCTGCGTATAGGTAATCGGGTGGTTAGCATCAGGATGCAGGTATACGAATTTACCGCTTGCATTATCATAATAACACAAACCGGCCGAGCTGACCCATATCCTGCCATCATTATCGGCGGCTACGTCGGTATAATTAGATCTCAGCGCAGCCGCGTTTTCATCAACACTGTTAAATTCGGTTGTGTTGTGCCCGTCAAACCGCTGAACCCCGCTATTGCTTGTCCATACATAATTATTTTTGTCGATGGTTAAATCGGATATTGCGCGGCTGACGAAATGATTTTGGCTGTTAAAGTTTTCAAACCGCCAATCCGGGTCGGGTGTAAACCCCTGGGCTAACAGGCTAAATGGAATGGTTATCAACAGTAACAAAAAGCCAAACTTGACCATAAAGTTTTGAACTACTACCACAAGGGGAAATGGCGCGGGTAAACAAGGATATGATAATTATGGTTAAATTTACTATAATTAAGGCTATCTGTTCAGTATTATTCCTGAAATTCAATAAAATAGCAGGAACGCCCCTGGTGTTAAGTCAAAAGTCGTTACTTGTAAGTCCCAGGTCTGTTTTTCGATATGCTGACTTAAAGCTAAAGCCTAAACATCAATTCACGGTTGACATGACACCACTGGTGTAAGAATGTTTCGGCCAGCGTATCGGATAACCATCAAAGACCCATGATTATAGATCAGAGATTGGTTTTTTCTCCTAACCGCTAATCGCTGATCTCTTCCCGATAGCTATCGGGATACTAACGTCAATACTTCAGCACGATAAACCCGATTTTTTGTTTGATGACGCCATTCACCGTATAATCCAAGTGGTAAAAGCAAGTTCCGGTTAGTTGCATCTGCCCGTTTTTGTTTGAGTGCCCGTCGAATGTTTTTGAGGCTTATCCAGCAGCTTGACGATGACGACAAGCAAACCATTTTTAAACTCATCGACAAGATGCTCGCCAATAAGAAGTTTAAAGATTTCTTCAACAACAACGTGGCCGCATTATAAAACAGCAAAGCCCGGCACATTGGCCTGGCTTCGTTGCTCACATACTTTTCGTTCCCCTGTAGTTATAAACTACAGGCATAGCTTATTCGTAGTCACAGACTGCGAACAGCGGAGGGTCGAACACTACCAATGGACGAAAATATGTGCTTTGCGTGGCAGTTTGGAAAACGTTTGCCACTGGTGTGAATACCCGTTATACAGCTCGATTTGGCCTGATGCTGTCTTAATTTTTACCTCGTTGAATGGATTATAGCTAAAGAGAACATCTGCAAAATTGGCTGTGATATTAATCTCCTCTTTTTTAATATTCCCAATATGCAATGTATCGCTGGTTAATCTTTGAAATATATTTACCGTTGGCTTTCGAGGTTCCTTATAAAAATCAAAATAGATTTTTTTCATTGGAAAGTCCGCTACAAACGACAATAATTGGTCGCAGGAACGATCAAATGCGATTTTATCGTTAATGAACAAAGAGCATCTGTAATTCGATAGATCTAGGCCACTATCTATTTTCAAATCAATCGTTATTTTGGCTTGATTGATGGAAGGCGTATCTTTTATGGTGAACTTTAAAGGTACGGTTATTTTTTTTATAAAGCTATTTATTACGATAGTGTCTTTGTTCAATCGATGCCACACCCCAGAGGAATACCTAACCGAATGACCAATTCTATACTCGTTTAAAAAAGTCGAGTCCTTGCGAAATTCAAAACTATTGCCGCTATTCGGCGAACCATATTTCCCAACAAATCGGTTACACGAAAAGCAAGCCGCAATAAAAAGAGACATAAAAATTATCCTTATCATATTCATGGCATCGGTACTTTTAACATTAGATCAGCGACAATAACGCCTGTAACAAATTCCTTACTCCTAATCTGGCGCTGAGTATGCAGCGCAAATGCCAAAAGCGTGGCGTACTCGTGCCCCGCAGGACATGTCGTAAACTATACATTTGCCCGTGGTTTAAAAATACGTGCTTAATCCCATTCTTCAAAAAAGCCTAAAAAGTTACAGCGGTCTGCCTATCAGCGGCGCACGAGTACTCGGCCGCACAGCCCCGCGCTGCATACCTCGCGCGAGGTTTGGCGGTAAGCATATTGCCGTTGCCATCATAAGTGTACCTGGTAATGCCGCTTACTAAACCGCTGTTGCTGGCATTATTGTCTTTAACACTGTCAAGGCTTTTTCCCGCCCTTGTTGGTGTTTTTCACCAACAAGACCCGCGTGCCAGGCATTTAAACCGAACCCGCAGGACAGGCTACCTTACCGGACGAATTTCACATCCTATGATAAGGGTTTGCCTAAACCATGCATCGATTGCATGGCGGTAAGGCATTTCGGTTTGTTGGTGAAAAACACCAACAAAGGCGGAAAGCATGTCGGCGACCTGTCAACGGGCGCACGAGTCGCCTTTGCGCCGCAGCCCAGCCCGTCAGCGTCTGAATCAGGAAACATCCTGGTACACCCTGTTTGTTTCCCCTTCGAAAATTAGTTACCTGCACTACGGCCTTTGGTGGCCCTAAGCTATGGGTTTGGTAAAAAGCCGGAAAAGCTGTCCATTTGCTTGTCCATTTCGCAACAACACCCCAATGTATATTTGTATAGCGCTGATTTTCAACTGTTTGCGTTTTTTGTAAAATTTAATCGCTGTATCTAACTAATAATCAATCTATTCCATTTCAGAACAAGACAACGTGAACACTTTGGCGCTGGTTTACAGACTTGCGATTAGCGGTTAGAGATTAGTTACCCGGGATGCTTTTAACTAATCTTTAACCCCCAATTAACTAATCTCCGACTCTCAATACTTCAGTACCAAAAACCCGGTTTTATGTTTGGTGATACCACTTACCGTATAATCCAACTGGTAAAAGTACGTTCCCGGTAATTGCATCTGCCCGTTTTTGTTACTATGTCCATCAAACACTTTTGAACTGTTGTCATAGCCGCTGGTTTCAAATACCAACTGCCCGTTCCGGTTCATGATCATCAGTTTGTTATCCGGATATTGGCTGATGTTGTCGATCTGCAGGTAATCGTTGATACCATCTCCGTTTGGCGATAAGCCCTGGTGTACCTGTATGCCGTCTTCGGCCAGTGTCGGCGTTTCGGCTGTCCCGATAGCTATCGGGATGGTTACACTGATGCCGGTCCCGATAGCTATCGGGACGTAGCTGTCGGCGCCGCCTGACGCCCGTGTTACCGTCAGGGTATAGGTTTTGGTTGTCGTTCCATTTTGGGCGGTTACTACCGTGGTGACGGTATTGGGGCCTACTGCCAGCGCTATCGGCGCGGTGGTCGTTCCTGATGCTACCGTTGTGCCGTTTACTTTTATCGTGGCATTGGCATCGCTGCTTACCGGCTTTAATGTCATCGATGCGGTGGCATTGCCCGCACTTATGGTATAGCTGGTAGTGCTGCCTGAAAAGGCAGGAGTTAATCCGCCTATACTTGCCCCCAGCTTGGACAGGTTGGCATTGGTTGAGGGCGGCCGGGTTACCGTTACCGTGTAGGTTTTTTTGGTAACCCCGTCCGCAGCGGTTACAATAGTCGTGATGGTATTAGACCCGACATTAAGTGGTATTGCCGCCGATGCCGTTCCTGATGTTACCAGGGTTCCGTTCACTTTGACGGTGGCTGAGTGGTCACTCGTAGTTGGAGTTATCGTAATTGAGGTTGCGCTGTTGGCAACCGATGCCGTATAGCTCATTGTCGCAGCCGCAAATGCCGGAGTTAAGCTACCATGACTTAAAACAATTTTTGAAAGGTTTGCATTGGATGATGCGGCCCTGGTTACGGTTACCGTATAAGTCATCTTAGTAACGCCATCCTGCGCTGTTACTATCGTTGTTATGCTATTTGAACCGACATTGAGTGTTATTGGCGCCGATGCCGTCCCTGATGTTACTGCTGTGCCGTTCACGGTTACTGTCGCGGTGGCATCAGCAACAACAGGCGTTACCTTAGTTGAAATTACCGTATTTGCTACACTCGAAGTATAACTGGTTGTTGAATTGACAAATGCAGGCGACAACACACATTGACTTAAACTGAGAAAGGATAAACGCGCGTTGGATGAAGGCGCCCTGGTTACGGTTATCGTATAAGTCTTGGTGGTTGCCCCATCTTCCGCTGTTACGATTGTGCTAATGGTATTTGAGCCGGCATTTAAAGGAATAGCCGCCGATGAAGTTCCGGATGTAACTGCCGTGCCGTTTACTTTTACAGTTGCAAAAGCATCAGCGGTGGTTGGCGTTACTTTAACTGAGGTTACACTATTGGCAACTGATGCTGTATAGTTGATTGTTGCGGCTGCAAAGGCCGGCGCTAATGTACCGTGGCTGATAGCCAGGCCCGCCAGGTTAGCGTTAGTTGATACAGTTACAGTTAAAATACCACCTACATAACTGATGCTATAATTGGGGTCAACCGCCCCGCTTGCGGTTATTGGATAATTACCAACCGCCGAAGTTGTGGTTGCCGTAGTTGTGACCGTTGGCTGTTGGGTTAAACTTGTATGGGACTCGCCATATACAAAACCGCTGTAGCTTACTGTCAGAGCCGGGTTAGCAGCGCCTGCTTGTTTGGTTTTATTCACGGCCGTAATAGTTAACGGAGCCTGGTTAACCGTTAAAGTCCGCTGAACCGGAGTAGCAGGGCTATAAGTAGTATTACCCGCCTGCGAAGCTGTGATTAATGCATTTCCAGCCCCTATAATATGGATATCGCCGCCGGCAGTAATGGTAGCTACCGCAGTATTGTTGCTGGCATAAGTAATCGGGATGGTGGTATTGGTGCTGGTTGCACCGGGGGCAAAATCAGTTGCTCCGTATGTTACCGCAGCCAATTGTCCAAAAGTGATGGTTTGCGGTTGCAGTGGCGCCGTACTGGTTGTAAAACTCAGGATATTTCCGTAAACGGTGCCATTAACGTTATTTGCGTCTATCCTGAAATAATAAACAGTGGCTGGGGCCAGGCCTGTTAACGCACTGCTAAAACCGGTAATTCCTGATCCGGCAGCAAGCGGGGTAGTGCCAAGACTGAACGTTGTCGTGGTTTTACTGCCGGTCAGGTCAGGTGCCGTCCCGTATTCCATACTTATGTTGGCGACTATCCCGTTATCTGAAGCCGTGCCATTTATAGTGGCGCCCGTTGTAGTTACAGATGTGGCGGCAAGGGTATTGACGGCAGGGAGCGTTGGCGTAAAAACCACGGCAATACCATAATTTGTATTATTTTCAGGTCCCCCTTCAATTAAAGTTGTACCGTCAGCGCTTAGTGCTGCCGAAGAACCCTGCTGCGCATATGAAGAAACTGCTCCTCCTGTTCCTTTAAACTTGTTGCCCTGTTGGGTCCAGGTACCGGCGCTTCGGGTAAAAACCCAGATGGCGCCCGCATTGCTGCCATCTGTATTGCCACCAATTATAGCTGTATTCCCATCGGCGCTAATAGCAACAGCGCTTCCTTCAGTAGAGCCATAACCCGAACCTGAACCACCCGTACCAACCAATTTATTGCCCTGTTGTGACCATGTGCCCGCGCTTCGGGTAAATACCCAGGCCGCACCCAGGGGGCTGGCATCCCCGGTGCCACCAATAATTGCAGTATTGCCGTCGGCGCTTAACGCAACCGGGTAACCAAAGCCATCCGCGCCAACACTACCTGAACCAACCTGCTTATTACCTTGCTGCGTCCAAACCCCGCCACTAAGTGTAAAGACCCATGTAGCGCCGGCCCCGTTATCCCCCGGCGCGCCAATCATTGCGGTCTTACCGTCAGCACTTATCGCAACAGACCGGCCCTGGAACGAATTACCTAAAGCGCCTGAGCCCACCAGTTTGCTGCCCACCTGTGTCCACGTACTCCCGCTCCGGGTAAAAACCCATGTGGCGCCAACATAGTTGCTATCATGATTTCCGCCCACCAGCGCGGTATTTCCATCAGCGCTTAATGCCACAGCCTCGCCCTGCTGCGCGCCGGTAGTACCTGTTGCCCCGCTGCCGACTAATTTATTGCCCTGTTGTGTCCAAACCCCGCCGCTGCGCGTAAACACCCATGTTGCGCCTGCGTTGAGGTTATCATCGGGCCCGCCAAATATTGCTGTATTGCCATCAGCGCTTATAGCGACCGATGATCCGAAATAAGCTCCGAAATTTCCGGTGACTCCCGTACCAATAACTTTGGCTCCCTGCTGCGTCCAGGTACCGCCGGTCCGGGTATAAAACCAGCCGGCGCCCTGGTTATTATTGTCGTTATACCCGCCAACAACGGCGGTATTGCCATCGGCGCTTATCGCAACGGCGTTACCCTGGTACGGTTGGCCGGCGCCACCAGTACCTGCCAAAGGACTGCCTTGCTGAACAGCCGGATAGGAAGTGGGCGTTACCGTAAATTTATTTGCACTTTTGGCGGTTCCTCCGGAAGTAGTTAACGATACAAAGCCGGTTACTGCACCCGGCATCACCAAACCTACAAGCCTGGTACCCGAGTTAGAGACTACAACGGCCGTTACCCCACCGATACTAAAAGCCGTCGGACTGCCAAGATTGGTGCCTGCTACAGTAACCAGGGTGCCTACCGGCCCCTGGGCCGGGTTAAATGAGGTAATAGTTGGCGTTGCGGCTAATAAGGCCTGCCCGGCAAGTATAAACAATGTTACCGCAAGTAAAAATTTTGATTTCATGGTTTTTTGATCTTATTGTTATTAGATAATTATCCGGGGCTCATTCCGGAAAGGACCGTGCATAACCAGCAGCTACTTTTTGCATTAAAAAGTTGATTTATTTGGGTTATTAAAATTAATTCTGATATACCGGTTTGTCAATCACCTGATTAGGGGATAATTCTCTTTAAAAACCTGTGGGGAGTAATGGATTTAACTTTACCCGGGTGGGCTGGGTTTAACAGATGACGAGCTCTTTTGACGTCAGATCAAACGTCTTCGGCCTGGTTTTTAAAATAAATTCGTTTGTCTTCAGTCCCCCAATCGGGGGATACTGAAGACAAACGAATTTGATCTTATTACCAAATTGGCACAAACTTTCCTGTTTAGTGCCTTTTTTTAATACTTCAGCACAATAAATCCTGTTCTGCGTTTAGTGATGCCGTTTACGGCATAATCCAATTGATAAAAATAGGTTCCCGGCAACTGCATCTGCCCGTTTTTGTTTGAATGGCCGTCGAATACTTTTGAACTGTTGTCATAACCACTGGCCTCGTAGATCAACTGCCCGTTCCGGTTCATGATCATTAGCTTGTTATCCGGGTATTGACTGATATTGTCGATTCGCAAAAAGTCGTTGATGCCATCTCCGTTTGGCGATAAGCCCAGGTGAACCTGTATGCCATCGTCAGCTATTTGTGGCGTCTCGGTCGGCTTGGTTACACTGACGCCGGGGACGTAGCTGTCCGCTCCGCCTGCCGCCCGGGTCACCGTCACTTTATAGTTCTTGGTATTTGTTCCGTTTTGGGCAGTTACCACGGTAGTAATGATATTTGAGCCAACATTTAATGCAATGGCCCCGGATGCTGTTCCTGAAGTCACCGCCGTACCATTCACGGTTACCGTTGAGGTCGGGACACCGGTTTTAGGTGTCACGGTTATCGACGTTACCGTATTGGCCACCGATGCGGTATAGCTGGTAGTCGTACTGACAAACGCAGGTGTTAATGTGCCGCTGCTCAGCCCCAAACCCGAGAGGGTGGCATTGCTGGATGCAGCCCGGGTTATGGTTACCGTATAGGTTTGGGTGGTTACCCCATCCTGCGCCGTTACCCCGGTTGTAATAGTGTTTGGCCCGACTGCTAACGGGATGCTGTGCGATGCCGTGCCCGAACTTACCGTTACGCCGTTAACCGTTACCGTTGCAGTGGCATCGGTAACCGTCGGGGTTGCTGTAGTGGCTGTTACGGTATTGTCCACCGATGCGGTGTAGGCCATTGTTCCTGTAGCAAATGCCGGCGAAAGCGTACCCGCGCTGATGGCCAGGTTTGAAAGGGTGGCAATACTTGACGCCGCCCGGGTTATGGTTACTTTATAGCTCTTGGTATTTGTTCCGTTTTGGGCGGTTACCAGGGTAGTGATGATATTTGAGCCCACATTTAATGCAATGGCCCCGGATGCTGTTCCTGAGGTTACCGCGATACCATTCACGGTTACCGTTGAAGTGGGGACGCCGGTTTTTGGCGTTACCTTTACCGACGTTACGGTATTAGCTACCGATGCGGTATAGCTGGTCGTCGTGCTTACAAACGAAGGGGTCAATGTCCCGCTGCTAAGCGCCAAACTTGAGAGCGTGGCATTGCTGGACGCCGCCCGGGTTATGGTTACTTTATAACTCTTGGTATTTGTTCCGTTTTGGGCAGTTACCAGGGTAGTGATGATATTTGAGCCCACATTTAATGCAATGGCCCCGGATGCTGTACCTGAAGTCACTGCCGTACCATTCACGGTTACCGTTGAGGTTGGGACACCGGTTTTAGGTGTCACGGTTATCGACGTTACCGTATTGGCCACCGATGCGGTATAGCTGGTAGTCGTACTGACAAACGCAGGCGTTAATGTGCCGCTGCTCAGCCCCAAACCCGAGAGGGTGGCATTGCTGGATGCAGCCCGGGTTATGGTTACCGTATAGGTTTGGGTGGTTACACCATCCTGCGCCGTTACCCCGGTTGTAATAGTGTTTGGGCCGACTGCTAACGGGATGCTGTGCGATGCCGTGCCCGAACTTACCGTTACGCCGTTAACCGTTACTGTCGCAGTGGCATCTGTAACCGTCGGGGTTGCTGTAGTGGCTGTTACGGTATTGTCCACCGATGCGGTGTAGGCCATTGTTCCTGTAGCAAATGCCGGCGAAAGCGTACCCGCGCTGATGGCCAGGTTTGAAAGGG